>OCQB01001977.1_pt1 | contig 14827 bp, 9 predicted proteins | sample 1538631 | NCBI WGS metagenome assembly OCQB01 (sample SAMN04571713, study PRJEB22368) | human gut metagenome | biome: human gut; material: stool | host: Homo sapiens | place: Luxembourg | collected 2012-10-19
TCATCTTGTGGTCTCCCATTTTCTCTGTAATAAAGCCTGCCAGAAATCTTCCAAGTGTGATACCGATGCAAAACAAGGACGCAAAGGCTGCTGCACGTTCCGCAGAAATTCCCTTTGCTCCTACCAGATAGCTGCTTCCCCACAGAATCACTGCTGATTCCAGTGCACAATAGGAGAAAAATCCAAGAAGAAGATTCGGAACGCCTTTGATCTTCAGTGCACCTTTGATGCCTACCATCTCTTCTTCTGCCTTTTCTTCCTGCGCAGTTTCTTTTTTATTCACCTTCCATATCGGCAGTGTCACGAAAAGAATCAAGGTTATTCCGATCTGGATAAAAGATACCATGCGATATCCGTTCTGCCATACCGATGTGGTCAGTGCATAACTCATCACATACGGACTGATAATGGTTCCCAGTCCCCAGAAACAATGCAGCCAGCTCATATGCCTGGGGTTATAATGAAGCGCTACATAGTTGTTCAGTGCAGCATCAATCGCTCCCGCACCCAGTCCATAGGGAACGGCCCATAGACAGAGCATCCAGAAGGCGCTAGCCGTAGAAAATCCGAATAATGCGATTGCAGTAAGCATCACGCTGAACACAGTTACAATCTGTGTACCGAATTTCTTTGTCAGACGCTCAGACATCAAACTGGAACAGATGGTTCCTCCGGAAATAATCATAGTTACCAGACCCGCATAAGACAGCGGGACCTGAAAAGCCTTGTGCATAACCGGCCAGGCAGAACCCAGAAGAGAATCTGGCAGTCCGAGACTGATAAATGCCAGATAAATCAACAGTAGTAATAGTGTATACATCTTTTTCTCCTTCTCTTTCATAGTACAACCGACGATGGAAAAGGGCGTCCCAAAGGTTTTCCATCGCCGGTTGACATTTGTTTTCTATCTATTACTATACGTTAAAATATATGACTTGTCACGGGAAAATTTGTGATTCTCAGAGAAATTATTGATATTGTTGCCGGTTATTCAAAATTCGCTGACACACTTCACGAGATATTGCCGTAGAATATCAGTTCGATATTTGCTATGCCGGGTAAACTAATGGATCTCCGAACCCGTCAGTTATTTAGAATCCTCATTCCGTTTCTTAATGTGTCGAATGACAATATTTCCCATTTCTTCTACGGTTCGCATAATTTCTTGAATCTCTTCGTTTGTAATTTGATCAATATGCACACCTCCGGTACATACCACTGTAGTCTGGCATGCCGCACAGATCTGCTCGGAAAGTTTCCGGCACAGATACTCGTCTTTGTGTCCGGTCAGATTCAGTACGGAAGACGTGGCACTGTAACTACCATCGCCGGTCAGGTATATCCCGGAAATTCCGGCATCGCATATCCGGTATGGCTGTTCTGATCTTCCTGTACGCGGACATCAGGAATCACTTCGCCTTCGATCACATATTCCGCATTGGCAATCGCACGTTCTTTTACGGTAACACAGTCGCACAGAACAACCGGTTCTTTTCGAAGTGCTCCGGCAACGGAAAGTTCATCATAGCCAAGAGGTATTGTCGGCGGCTCAAAACAGGATCCGATCTCAATCGCCGGATCCACTCCGATGCTGATAGATATTGGCAGTTTTTGTCCCAGAGCTTCAGCCCGCTCTGCCATCGCTCCGATATGTCTTGCTCCCGGTGTAAAGAAAATGGATAACTCACCTTTTCCCTGGATACACAGACGATGAATCGTCACATCGTGAACGCCGGTATCCGGATGGGTGGCATAACACATACCAAGAGTGATATACGGACCTGCATCATCCGGCGTATTGGTCGGTGCCGGAACCAAACGGTACAGGTCAAAATCAGGATCTGTCGCTTTATGTACCACTTCCTGACACGGTGCTGCCTCCTTCGTGACTATCGGAGGAATTGGATTTGCATATAAAAAAGCCGGAGAATATACTCCGGCCATGGATTGTTTTTTACATTTTATGGCAGATTCACAGAAATATTGAATGGTTCTCAGCATCTACAACGGATGTAAAACCGTAAACATCTTCAGAAGTTCTTTTTCTCCATAATCATCGAAGCGGATGGTAATGGTGTCTTCATTTTCGGAGATTACCGTTCCGACTCCGTATTTTTCGTGTGCTACGCGCGGCTGGTTGGCTACGGAATCTGCATCTGTATGATTGGTTGCACTCTTCGCAGGGTTTTCTTCTTTTTCCTCATGCCTGCACGGATCCGTGTCTGGTTTTTCAACATCTATCTCAGGCGATATTGTCCGAAAGTCCTCTTCTGGCATTTGCAGCGTCCGCTCTTCTCTTGCCTGCAAAATCTGCCGCTTCATCGCCTGCAAATGTTCCGCCGCACTTCCTTCTGCATATTTCGGTTCATCCAGACCTTCAATCAGGTCTTTCGGAAACATTTTCAGGTATTTTCCGGAATCCTTCCGGGCTGGTGTAATAGGAAAGTTCCAACTGTTCCTTCGCGCGGGTCATTCCCACGAAGAACAGACGTCGTTCTTCTTCCTCCTGATCAAAACTGGTTCCACGCAGAGGCAACAGACCATCATTCACACCGATGATGAAAACACAGGTAAAATTCCAATCCTTTTGAGGCATGAAGCGTCATCAACTGCACAGCGTCAATTTCTTCTTCTCTGGAACTATCTTTTTGCCCTTTCGCACTGTAACCCGCTGTATTTATTGGATATTTTGCTGTCAAATCTTCTATACTTTGCTTTTCTGTAACGTAATTCCCTGTTACTATATTCTCCGTCTTCTGCTTCCCTGAATTGTGCATCCAAGGCAGTCCATAGAGAGCCACATCATTCAAAAATTCTCTGATATTCCCCTTGTTCCGAATTGCATCAAAAATTCCCAGAATACACGCCTTATCTTCCTGATAACCAACTCTGGATGGCATCAGATAACGATCCAGTGAGAACATTTCCCACAATTGATCGGTTTCTTCTGTCACAAACACATCTTCCTGAACATTCACCATCCCCGAAAACAATGGAGAATTTTTCGGCAATGTTCCATCCGTCTTCCAGCGTCGGATCTGCTGTAATGATTTTTTCGTTGTCCATCCCTCTCCATACGTTTTGTTGCACAACGCTTCCACACCACTCGTGGTATCCGAATGATTCACGCAAAACCGAAGTACATGGAAAAACCACTGCACTACCGGAATGTCTTCCATTTTTTCTTTCACTGCCACATGCACCGGAATCCCATTTCTGGTAAGTACCTGTTCCAGTAGTGCCGACTGATTCTGCAAACGATACAGAATCCCAATCTCGTGATACGGAATCCCCTGCATATGAAGCTCCCGGATACGGGCTGCCAGATCCTCCGCCTCCTGAAATGGATCATACTGTTTTCGGATCTGCACTTTACCGCCTTCGCTTTTTATCCCTTCCAGCGTACTTCCATTCTGCAAAAATCGTCTTGCTGCAGATAAAATCGTCCCAGAAGAACGATAATTGATCGGAAGGCTGAGTTCCATCGCCTGATAGCGGTTTTTCAGCTGAAAGAAAATCTGAAAAGCACTTCCCCGCCAGCTGTAGATCACCTGATTCGGATCACCAACCGCAAAAAGATGACTGTCTTTTCCCATCAGACTGTCCAGAAGATCCAGCTGACTCTGATCGCAGTCCTGAACTTCATCGATGATCAGCCACAGCGGACGTGGAATCTCCGGGTGGCTCTGAAGCAGCTGTCCGGTATGTAAGATCAACTCCTCGTATGTCATTTTATTCTGTTTCTTTTTTTCTTCTTCCAGCAGAGTACACAACCGCTCAAAATCATCCCCGTAATCTTTCGGTTTTCTTCCACTTTTCTGACGGCTTTGATCCAGCCGCTTTTTTAAACGGTTTTTATATTTAATCTGAAGATTCTGTTCCGTGATCAGTTGCTGTGCCATCTGCATTTCTTCTTCGGGGATGCATACCTGAAATTCTTTCGTATATCCAAGTTCCTCTACCGGAAGAATCGTCTGTAACATCCGAAGTGCCACACTGTGAAACGTGCCAAACCACAGATCTTCCTCTTTTCCGGTCAGATTTTCCAGCCGCTCCCGGATTTCATTTGCTGCCTTATTGGTAAAGGTAAGCACCATCAGATCCTTTGGAGCCACTCCTTTTTGTTCGCAAAGATAGCGAACTTTTGCCGTCAACACGGTCGTCTTCCCGCTTCCTACATTTGCATTGACCAGACAGGCAGGACTCTCATCAAGCACTGCCTCTTTCTGGTAGGGATTCAGTTTATTCAGATCCATCATCTTTTTTCTCTCTCCTGATATCCATCGCCCGGTAACGGCGAAGAATCTTTTCCTGTTTCTCCCGTTCTTCTCTATCGTAGTCTTCTACAGACCGCCCGGCTGTATCGTGACTTTCTGTCCACATTTTTCTTGTATCTGAACCCGTAATGTCAGATAAATTTCCCCGCTTTTCCGGTCTTTCCGCCCGGATTTCCAACCGAAATCCTGCCGGAAGTTCTGTATAATAACCGATCAGATTCCGCAGACTCTGTTTATTTTCCGGCCCATTCGCCCACTGTGCAAAAAATGGTGTGTCTACCGAAAGAATCAGTCTGGTATCCTTCACTTTCACCCGGTGCACGGTCTGGAAAAATCCGGCGTACTGCCCTCCGTTCTCTCTGGCTTTCCGGCAAAAAATATCCCACTTTTCCGGTAATGTTTCCAGTCGGAATTCTTTCCTTTTCCAGGTGGACTCTGCCCAGGTAACTACTTTTTCACCTTTGGGAACCTCCGATGCTTCCCGCAGATTTTCCAATCCCCACAGGATCAGTTTGCGATCCAGTTTATAATCCCCCACACATGCCGCACATCCGTCTTTGCATTTGCAGCCGGACACCATCCGAATCGCCTGTTCGATCACCTGCGGGATCAGATCATAGATTTTCTCGGAAAATCCAAGACCGCCCACATAGCCGTCATAGAAATAAATGGATACATCCGACGCTGTTTCACCCGATAATTCCAGCGCATTTGTGGAAGTTATCACATGGATATCCTCCTGTTCTGTCATCGTCACCATCTGCGCAGCATTTTTCAGAGCGAAACACAAGCCCTGAAAATGATTATTCCTGGTCAGCCGTCCCGTATCATCCGCCTGCAGCAGACCACGATACGCCCGTACCAGATTCTCCGGCAGATGCATCCAGGTTCCTTCGGTATCATAATCCTTCGTCAGCGGTGTCCGAAGTTCCTCATATCCAAGATTCTGATGGTTATGGAACTGCAGTTTTTTGTACATATAGACATAATCCGCCACATTCACATCACCAAACTGCACCCGAATCCGGTTCCACTGCTGTTCCTTCTGGTTGTGGATTACATGAATATTCGTCTCGCCTCCGGCAACCGTATAATAATTTCCGTTAAATGGAATCGCATACGCCATCTTGCTCTCCAGATCCATCTTCACCACCCGGTAAGATTCCCCGTCGTGGATATAAACCGCACCTTCATGAATCTCCCGAAACGCCTGACTTTCATCCATCTCCGTGATCGTTTTTCCGGTTTCCTGATTCAACAGCGTGTATTTGTTCTTATCAATATTTCGCATGGAGAAATCGCCCGCCGGATACTCGCCGCCTGCCCATGCAAACCGACCGTTCTGGCTTCGCACTTCCTGCATCTTCATCAGTACCGGAATCGTCTCTCCGAGATCCGGGAAGCGGGCAATGTCATCCAGAGACAGCGGGAGTTCTGCTGCCGCCGCACGGATATGTGCCAGTTCGATCAGCAGGTTATCCGGATCAATCACCGCATGTTCACTGCTCTCATCAAAAAGCCATCCAGGCTCCAGACCGATATACTGATCCATCGGAAGGTGATCCAGGATCAGATAGTTGGTACAACTTTTCTTACTTCGCCCCGCACGCCCGGTCTGCTGCCAGAAAGAAGAACGGGTTCCCGGATAACCGATCAGTACCGTCACTCCGATAGAACCGATATCAATTCCCAGCTCCAGTGCATTCGTACTCACCAGCCCCAGCAGATCCCCACGGATCATCTGCTGTTCGATGGTCTTTCGCTCGATCGGCGTATAACCGCCCCGGTAACCGGAAATCTGATCCGAAGTCACTGTAGTAAGAAAATCCGCCGCATCCAGCCGGTCTCTTGTCTCTTTTAACACAACTTCCACATTTTTTCTTGATTTTGCAAATGCAAGAAAACTTTCCCTCTGTTCCATCAACTGTGGAAGCATCTGTGCCGCCACCGACACAATGGATTCCTGCCCGTAATATTGCTGATCCTTTCCGCTTATTTTCGGTGGCTGTATCAGCAGATAATTCCGCTCGGATGCCGCCGAACCGTCTTTTGTCACCGAAGCAAATGGTTGTCCACAGATTTTTTCCGCCAGTTCCACCGGATTGGCAATCGTAGCCGAACTACATAGAAAATGAGGGACTGCGTGATAATACTCTGTAATCCTCGAAAACCGCCGGAAAACATTTGCCATATGGGATCCAAAGGCTCCACGATAGGTATGCATCTCGTCGAGAACCACGTATTTCAGGTTCGAAAAGATAAAATCAAATCCGTATTTGCTGTGATTTGGCAGCATAGCGCCATTTAACATCTCCGGATTCGTCAGAATAATATTTGCCCGGTCCCGGATCCGTTTTCGCTCGTTCACCGGCGTATCACCGTCATATACTCCGGCACTGATTTTCTCCGGTCCGAAAAAAGAAAGCCACGGCTGCAATGCCCGGTACTGATCCGCCGCAAGTGCTTTCGTCGGATAAATAAAGATTGCTCGCGCCGTCGGATGTTCCAGAATCTCCTGTATCACCGGAAGCAGAAAACTCAGCGTCTTTCCACTAGCCGTCGAAGTGGTAATCACCACGTTCTTCCCTTCCCGCGCCAACTCATACATCTGCGCCTGATGACAGTACAGCTGATCAATTCCCCGTTCCCGCAAAAACTCCACGATCTTCGGATTCAGAGATTCCGGAAACGGCACATATATCGCTTTCCGCGCAGGGATCGTTCTTCGATATATAATTAAATCCTTGATGTCCATAACATCCACAGTCCTTTCTGATGCAAACTTGTGTTCTGGTGTTATTGTAACGGAGAATACTGCGGGATGCAAGATGGAATGAGAGAAAATAAATTATCTTCAACGTATAAATTTCCCGGTAACGCTGTTTTCATTTTCTGCGACCTGCTCCGGTGTTCCCACAGCAACGATCCTTCCGCCTGCTTCGCCGCCTTCCGGACCCATATCGATGATATAATCTGCGTTTCGGATCACATCCAGATCGTGTTCTATCACAATCACAGTTGCCCCCTGATCCACAAGTGCCTGGAATACCTGAAGCAGCGTCTTTACGTCCAATGGATGTAATCCAATCGTCGGTTCATCGAACACGAAAACGGAATCAAACTGCCCTTTCCCCATCTCACTGGCAAGTTTCAGTCTCTGTGCTTCCCCACCGGACAGTCCCGGTGTCGCCTCTCCCAGGGTCAGATAGCCAAGCCCAAGATCTCGCAGTACTTCCAGCCGCTGCCGCACCACTTTCCAGTCTCCTGCCGCCTGTAGTGCTGTGTTCACATCCATCGCCATCATCTGCGGCAGCGAATACCTTTTTCCCGGTTCCTTTTCATAGCAAACCTGCCATGCCGCTTTCGCATACCGAGATCCTTTACATTCCGGACACACCACATCTACATCCGGCAAAAACTGTACATCCAGTGTGATCTGCCCTGTTCCATCACATGCCGGACATCTAAGATTTCCGGTATTATAGGAAAAATCCTTTGCCTTGTATTTCATCCTTTTTGCATCGTCAGTTTTTGCGTAAATCTTTCGAAGTTCATCATGCACATTGGCATACGTTGCCACGGTAGAACGAATGTTGATTCCAATCGGTGACGCATCGATCAGTTTCACATGGGAAATCCCCTCCGCAGAAACATTTTTCACGTGTTCCGGCAATCTCTCTCCGTTCAGTGCTGCCTCCAGTCCCGGAATCAGGCTTTCCAGCACCATCGTAGTCTTGCCAGAGCCGGACACACCGGTCACAACGGTCAGCCTGCCTTTTGGAATATCGACTTCCAGAGGTTTTACCGTATGGATCGCATTGGTAGAAAGATGGATAACTCCCAGATCAAACATATTTTCAGCATGCGTCTGTTCCCGTACCGGCAAATTCGTTTTCTGCGCTAAAAACGGACCAATCATGGAAGCCGGATTCTTTGTAATCTCAGGGATCGTTCCCTCTGCGATCACATATCCGCCGCCATTTCCTGCCTCCGGTCCCATCTCCACGATCCAGTCAGCTTCGGACAAAATCTGCGTATCGTGATCGACCAGAAGAACCGAATTGCCATCCGCGATCAGATCATGCATCACGGCATTCAATCCATTAATATTGGAAGGATGTAATCCGATGGAAGGCTCGTCCAACACGTACAATACACCTGTCGTACGGTTTCTTACAGCTCTCGCCAGCTGCATCCGTTGCCGCTCCCCGGTAGACAATGTCGCAGCTGCTCTGTCGAGAGACAGGTAAGAAAGTCCCAGATCCATCAGTCTTTTTGCAGCTGTCTGAAAGGATTCGCAGATTGATTCTGCCATTGGACGCATTTCCTCCGGCAGAGAATCCGGAACATCGGCAACCCATACAACCAAATCTTTTAAAGTCATCTGACACGCCTCCGCCAGTCCGATGCCTCGAAGTTTCGGTGCTCTCGCTTTTTCGGAAAGTCTGCTTCCCTGACACTGCGGGCAGATCTCTTCTTTCAGGAATTTTTCCACACGTTTCATGCCCTTTTCATCTTTTACTTTAGCAAGGGCATTTTCCACAGTATACACCGCATTGTAAAAGGTAAAATCCAGTTCTCCTGCCTGGTTCGAATTCTTTGCTTTATAAAAAATATGTTTCTTTTCCGCAGGCCCGTGATAAACAATATCTTTTTCTTTCTCCGTCAGCTCGCGAAACGGAATATCCGTGCGCACACCCATTTCCCGACATACATCCGTCATCAGTGACCACATCAGACTGTTCCACGGTGCAACCGCCCCGTCATCGATACTGATCGAATCATCAGGTACCAGAGAATCAATATTTACCGTCCGTACTCGCCCGGTACCACCACATTCCGGGCATGCACCCTGAGAATTAAACGCAAGTTCTTCCGCACTCGGCGGCTGCACCTGCTCCCCACAGATTGGGCAAAAAATCTCCTGCTCCGCTGCCACTTTTAATGTCGGCTCCACATAATGCCCATTGGGACACCGATGCGAAGCCAGCCTCGAATACATCAGCCGCAGAATGTTCAAAAGCTCCGTTCCCGTGCCAAACGTACTCCGGATTCCCGGAATTCCCGGCCGCTGATGCAGCGCAAGCGCCGCCGGCACATACAAAACTTCATCCACCTGTGCCTTCGCCGCACCCGTCATACGTCTTCGCGTATAAGTAGAAAGCGATTCCAGATACCTCCTGGATCCCTCCGCATACAACACCCCCAACGCCAACGACGACTTCCCGGAGCCGGACACACCTGCGATGCCTACGATCTGGTGCAGGGGGATATCTACGTTTATGTTCTTCAGGTTGTGGACTCTGGCACCTCGGATTTGGATGTATTTGGGGTTGTTATCGTGATTGTTCATTGGTTGTTCTCCTTTATTTCTTACATCTTTGATTGACTTTTGATAGAAATACTTTATAATGAAGTTAAGAAATGGGTTTTGTGTCGTGTACGGTCCTAGGATCCAAGCGGGTTGCTCGTTTCTTTTTTATTCTATACAAAACTTTTATCCAGCTCACACAATATCTTTATATCATAATCCCATAATGAGCCGATAACCATCGGCTACCGGCTCATCGTTACTCAATTCCGTATTCATATAATTTCCAGAATTTTTTATTTTTTAAAAAGTAATCACTTCCGGTTCATGCGTAAATGCAGAAATCGTTGCGGTTGCATTCTTAAAATAAAAAACTTCTGTATTGCCATCATCTGCGGCATACATTTTCTGCAGACTCGGATATGCGTCCAGCATGGACTGTCTTGCTTCCACACGATCATCCTCTACCAGTTCACCAGCCACACGGATCCATTCACCACCCTTAAAAGCACAGATCTCAGCTTTCGGATTGGCATGTAACTGTTTTGAGACATCTTTCACTTTTCCGGTCTGGATATACAGCTTGCCCTCAAAAATATGAGCTGTTCCAAAAGGACGAACTCTCGGTTGATTACCCTCTACAGTTGCCAGATAATATGTCTCTGCGTCTTTTAAAAATTGTAATACTGTCTCCATGATTATGCCCCTTTCTGTGGTGATATGTTTGAGATAAGTATAGCACTGGAAAGACGGATGTGCAAATTTTTATGTATTCATATCCACCTTTCATCTTGCATTCATTCCACCAATTTCTTTTATTTTCCTGTGGATTTTTCATAAAATCATGTATAATCAAATCAACAAGTATTTTGGTCGACAAGACCATACATTAAAAACACTTTGACCGACGAGGTTTCTCTGGTTTTCCAGAGCGGTGGATGGTTAGCGCCATCCACCTTTAAATGTCAAATAATTTTTTCTTCTGATTCTCAGGAATAAATTTCTCCAATTCCCCATACTTTTCCTCATTATCCCATATCAGCCATCTCTTAAATGCCGTAAACGCAGAACTGTCTTTCAGTTCCCTCTTCAGAAGCATCGCAATATCCTCTTTTTCCTCTTCGTTCTCTGCTTCCTGATACTCCCTTACATATTCTTTGAACTTTGAAAGATCTTTCCGCAACGTTTTACGTATAATCCTTGCTTCCATTTTCTTCTGAGGAGTCGTTCCATAATATGCATCATTTAACAGCAAAATGGTATTTCTGATCGCTACATTATCATCCTTCACCGGCACAAACTCCAGTTTTTCATCCGTTCCAAAATAACCTGTTTTCCGAAAAGCAATCAGGTGTTCTACAGGCTCTGTTGTACAGTTCAATATTGGTTCATATTTGTCTGACTTAATATTGTTGCAATGTGCACACACCCAAAACAGATTATTCCAGTCATATTTCAATTTTTTATCGCCCCGGTGCGGAATCAGATGTTCAATTTGATAGGATGTTGCCTCTTTGTTTTCGCAAATATAACATTTCCCATGGAATACTTCCTGTAACGCCTGATTCACATGTTCCGTATTATACGAACGACCTGTATCACATGCTTCCTGCAAATCATCCATTGCCTCTTGTGTATGCGGGGTTTCCTTCCTCTCAATCTTAATCATTCGTTTCCCTTCTCCGTTCGATATCCTCAAACTTTTCTCTGGCAGCTCCTGACAGATCTGTTGACAAATTTTTAAATTTTATTTTTAATTCTGCCCGTTCAGCCCTCTCCTCTTCCGTCAGTTTTTTTCCAGAACACAACTGTGCATATCGCTCCAGTTCCTCTTTTAATGTATCTGAATATTCATCTGCCTCAAAGTAGCCTTCCGCAAGTTCATCCGATGAAAAAGCAGCCAGGTTCTCCAGTTCCACATGCTTTTCCAGATCATATGCTTTCGCATTGGAAATAGAATTCAAAATATATGGCGAATGTGTCGTCACAATAAATTGAATATTCGGGAAAAATTCTGTTAAGAATGGAAGAATTTTTTTCTGCAGTTCAATATGAAGATGCGTTTCCAACTCATCAATCAGAACAATTCCCTGTGCATTATACTGACTGATTTCTTCAGCCAATAACCAGTTTTTGTCCATTCGAAGAATCAAATCGGATACAATATAAATTACCGATGAATAACCATCTGACAGTTCACTGAATTCAAAAGGCTCCCGGCCTTCCTGTCTGATTTTAAAATTATAATTTTTATAATCATATTCCAGATGAATCGATTTTTCGTCCAGCAAAACCTGCAGCGCAGATTCAAATCTGTCAAACCATTGTTGAATCCTCCCTACGATTTCCTGGTCGTCTTCGTTTCTTGCAAAAGATTGCTGTGTCTTCATGTGAACCATATACTTAAGAAGAATATTTCCGGCGTTCTCCGTGGTGTCATATACTTCAGACAGCTTAATATTTTCCACGCCATTCGGTTTCGCAAATTGTGCTTTCCGTTCTGCCGGAAAATACGCAGTTATAAATTCTCCTTTTTGATATGCACTTTCAAGTCCATCATTATCATTCCATGCAACCCTAATGCCATCGCTATACTTACGAATCAAATCCGACCATTGCCTGTAATCCTGTTCCGCTTTAAATCGTTCATTCTCACTTGAAGCATGTTCCATCTTACGTTTCGCATCTTCTTCTAATTCCGGCCATGTTCTCGTTAATCGAATAAGATGTCCATCTTTAAGTACTTTCAGATATCTTACTAATCTTAACAGTAACGATGTCTTTCCTGAACCATTTTTTCCAGTTAACAACAAATGCTGGCGCTTGGTTGTATCCAATTCAATCGTTATATTTGATAAATGATACAACTTTTCTATATTAATTTCACTGATAAAATATTCTTTCACTATGAATCCTCCGGTTTCCGGTTATTCTGCTTAACTATTCATTATATTATCATGTACGGAAGATATTTTCAATTTTTCTGGATATACTCCCTGATCTTCTCAATCAACCCTTCATCCGCCGGCAGCCATTCCACACTCTCCAGCGTCTCCTTCGTCAGCCATTTCGCTGCCTCGTGCTCCTTCAGCACTAAATCTCCAGACTTCACTGTACAAATGAAGCAATCCATCGACAAATGAAACTTCGGATAATCATACTCCACGGTGTCCAGAAGTTCTTCCACCTGGATCTCCGTATCCAGTTCTTCCCGGATCTCTCTTACGATTGCTTCTCTGGCTGTTTCCCCTTCTTCAATCTTACCTCCCGGAAATTCCCAACCATCCTTGAATTCACCGTAGCCTCTCTGCGTTGCAAATACCTTTCCGTTGTCTATAATAATCGCTGCCACTACCTTAATTGTCTTCATCCTGCGTCTCCTTTATCCATTGATAATATACTCATAAATATCTTCTCTGACCGGCGTATCCAACGCCCACTCAATCTCTACTGCTGTCTTGTCCGTATTAGCCATGACAAATTCTTCGGTTCGACCCGTAGCTGTCATCCGACCAAGATAATAGAATTCTTTGGAAATCTTATCATCCTTATTCTTTCTCACAAAAAGCTGTACATCAATCCCCCGTTCCTTTGCTTTCAGGAAATTTTGCACATCCTCTGAATCCCTGCTTCGCCCACTTTTCGAAATAGCAATCAGACGATCCGCTGTGAGAAAATGATCTTCGTATTTTGTTGTATCGCTGATATCCTCCTGTTTATCATAATTGATAAATACAGGAAATGTTTTTGTCTTCTTATCATATTTATACCCACCGATATTCAACGGAACTTCATTACGCTCCCAGTTTAACAACCGACAGGCATCCTCATACGTATATTTCTGATATAATACCAGATCCGTATCCTGATATGTCTTACTATAGTTCATCTGATACCGGGCGATACCAAACTCCACAACTTCTTCCAGTATCTTATAAAACTCCCGATTTTCCAACATCTTTTCAAAATTTTCGGAAACCCGATAATCTTTCCCTTCTTTTTCAAGAAAAACACAGGAAGCATACGTTTTCTTTGCCGCACTGGTTGGAAATTCATTCGTCATGATATTTACTACATTTTCCGCGCAGTTTTCTGTCATAGCACGATGATATTTTTTCTCCAGCGCTTGCTGCAAAATATTCAACAGTCCATGATGATACTTTAGCATACGATTCAGAAGTTCCAACTCATGAATTCTTTTCCCGCTGGCTAATTTTTTACATATGAATTCAATAACCTTTTCTTCCTCTTCGGAAAGCCGCACCGTATATTCTTTCTCGTATTTCACCAGAAACTTATAATACGAACCCAGACTGTTATTCTCAAAAATCCGCAACACATCCATCTCGCCATATCGGTCAAAATCCGATAGCTTCGGAATATGTCCCAGTTTATTTTTAAGATTTGTATAATTCTCCCGGATTAGCTTAATATCATTAAAATTCGCTGTATCAATCGCCTGGAAAATCCGTTTTCTGGAAATCTCATCAAAGTGAATGGTACTCGCTCCCGGAATCACCCGTCCACCTTCGGTTACATACCGACGAATATTATCTTTGTTATAACTTCGGTCTCCGGATAAAGCAATTGGAATCATAAAATTATTCCGATAATTTCCAATGAAATCCAGAACCACCACGTATTCCTTATTTTCTGCTTTACGCAGTCCCCGACCCAATTGCTGGATAAATACAATCGGAGACTCCGTAGGACGCAACATGATAACCTGATTGATTTCCGGCACATCCACACCTTCTGAGAAAATATCCACGGAAATAATATAATCCAGTATATTTTCTCCAGCATCTGCTGCCAGCCGTTCAATTGCATCTGCCCTTGCTGATTCCGAATCATTTCCGCTTAATACCTGTGTTCTCCAACCACGCTTATTGAATTTCTTTGATAATTCTTTTGCTTCATCAATCCTGCTACAGAAAATCAAGCCCTTTACTCGATCACCACTATAGCTGAAAAACTCCGCCTGTTTCATAACATTTGCCACACGCTCGTCCGAAGTAAGATACCGAAAATTCGCCAGTTTTTCCTCTGCTCCCTTCGCCTCATCCGCAATCACTTCCAGATCTGTAATTCCAAAATAATGGAATGGGCATAGCAAATCGTCTTCCATAGCATCCTGCAACCGAATCTCATAGGCAATCTGATGATTAAAAATCTCATAAATATTTCTGCCTTCCAGATTATCATCTCGCTTATCCGGTGTCGCAGTCATACCAAGCCA
>OCQB01001988.1_pt1 | contig 14771 bp, 19 predicted proteins | sample 1538631 | NCBI WGS metagenome assembly OCQB01 (sample SAMN04571713, study PRJEB22368) | human gut metagenome | biome: human gut; material: stool | host: Homo sapiens | place: Luxembourg | collected 2012-10-19
ACGTTGCCAAAATTAGCTGCGAGCTAAGGTTTCGAACCTTTTAGGAAATTAAGGCATATAGGACAAAAAGGGCTTAGGGCATAATTCTGGAGAAATCAGGAGGTATGTCCATGAAGGTTGTTTATGCAAAAGAGCAAAAACAAGCAGCGATCAAGACTTACAAAAAACTTAAGAGTTATGAGAAAACTCTTAGAGTGCTAAGCTATCCGTCCCGTCATGTTTTTTATGATTGGGTTAACAAAAGGGACCACAAAAACCTCGCAGCAATCCCCATAGGACTCCAAAGTTCTATACTTGGTAGCAAAAATACGAAGTGATAACTCTTGTTAATGCAGGCCATAATATCCGTGAGGTAGCAGAAAATAAAACAATACTTCTGCTAGTCATATCTATAAATGGTTGAGGCTCTATAGGCTTTATGGAGTTAGAGGAATTATGACTAAAAAAGAAAAAATGAAGCTGGCTTCTATAAGACAAAAGAAGGGTATCACGACGAACTAACAAAAAACTCTAAAAAAGTCCTAAGCCTCAAGTGTCGTAAAACCCAAAAGTAGATAGTTTAGGTTTCTGTTTAAAGTTCCTAGGATGAAGGGTGTAGCATGTTGCTTAGCAAAAGCGGCAGCACCAAGGGGGTTAGGGCAGGAGGATGCCATGGGCGGAACGTTGATGCTTGCCTTGCCCATCATTGGAGTCATAGCTATCGGAGTCCTTGTAGTAACGTTGTGGTTTCTTCTAGTGAAGGCATCGAATCGCCTGAACTTATGGAAGGGGAAACACCGCTGCATCTGGCGTGTCGTGGGGTAGCGGGTATTTCGGTTTATACCGACAGTAACGACCATGATGCTCTTCAAGTTCTTGAAGAAACTGATGAAGTGGTGGATTTGTTGCTTGCACACGGCGCCAATCCTTCTGTTAAGGATGCGGAGGGAAGAACACCGTGGAACAATTACACGGCGTTGGTTGAACGTTTTGTAGAAAATGGCGATTTAAGTAGCGAGGAAGCCGCTCAGATTCTTGAAAATCGTAAGGACATCTTGAATGAGTAAGCAAAAAATAAACACTCATGAAAAAGCATGCCAAAAAGAAATTACAAGCTTCTTTTAATTCCGTATCCTTACTGTGGGGTAACGGGAACTCTGAGGGTTATAGGAAAAATAATCCTAAGCCCCTTCCATAGTGAATCGTAAAATACCTGAGTGTAGATTCGCTCCTGTCTTTATGAGACTTATTCAACTGAATAGGAAAAGGGTAGAAGTTCTTTTGGGTGGGTATATTTTTGGTAGAATCTGAAAAGGTGCCAGGTAAAGAGAGGGGTTAGCGTGGCTAAACTTTGCAAAAGTGGAAGATTTGCTATTTTGCGCGAAGCCCCCAATGAATCAATAGATCGTTTCCCTGTAGGCACCTTAGGAATCTTAGAAATCTGGGAATCGGAACGCAGGTATCCAGGCAAGCAAGGTGCTGTGTTCTATTATCCAATGGTTTTAGAGAATGCAAGAGGAATGGTTACTCAGCGCTATCTAAAAACCAGCCTTACGTATGAGATAATAGAATACGGTCGAGAAGTAGTGTTTATGCGAGCTAACAGACGCTATGTATTTGAAATTACAGGTGAAACTCCTATTAGAGATTTCGTCTTATAAGCACTTGAATTTCTTTACTAATTACCTCAAACAACAGTAGTGCTATAGCAGCTATGTAGTAAAGTAAGTGCGATCAGGCATAATGGACCTGATGTCAATTACTGGTAATTTGAGGTTATTATTGCATGAATATAGTCAAAACCATTATTCAGAATATCGAATGGGAAATATATAAGCGTAAAAAGCGTAAGAAGCTTGAAATCAAGGAACCTTCAATTATTGCTTCAAATTGCGTGGGAACTTTTATTTATTCCGACATGAACTTACGTTGGTGTTCTCCCACAGTAAACCTCATGATAGAGATGCCTGATTTTGTTAAGTTCGTTGAAAGGCTCGATTGGTATATAGAACAAAACATTACCTTTATCGATGATCCAGATCATGACTATCCAGTGGGAATGTTAGGCGATATCAAGCTATTTTTTGTCCATTACAAGACGCCCGAAGAAGCACTTGAAAAGTGGGAAACACGTAAAAGAAGAATAGATCCAGATAATTTATACATTATTGGATGCGAAAAAGATGGATGTACTTATGAAACCATTCAACGTTTCGATAAGCTTCCCTATAAAAATAAAGCGATTTTAACTAAGCAGGAATATCCCGAATTCAGTTCGGCATGGTATTTGCCTGGGTTTGAAGATTGCGAAGCTTTAGGCACGGTAACTAATTTCAAAGATCAGTTCGCAAAACGTCGTTATATGGACGATTTTGACTACATCACGTTTTTGAACAATGGTGTAAACAAGTAACTCAGGCGCAAGTGGTTGATATAGGAATTATTCCTCACAACCAATTGCTCGCGCATAGTTAGTTTCGTGCATACTAAGCAAATGTTTCATGAGTAAAGAGCTATGTTCTGGTGCGGCACTGTGATTCTGGTGCGACGTAACGAATTTAAGTATCAGTCTTTAATGTGACGCAGTAACTTTGCTTAGTAACTTCGATTCTCCGCGGGAGAGATACAAAAACGGGGTATCGCATAAAGCCAAGAAAATTTCGATTGCGCAAGTGGAAAGAGCAATTGCAAGAATCTGTTCCATAGAGTAAATGCCACCAAATGCCAAAAGGACAAACAAGAAATTCTCAATGCAATTGCAAGTAATGGTGGTTACGTTGTTGCGCAGCCACAGATATTTACCGTTAGTGAGTTCGCGAATTTTTGCATAAAGCGAAACGTTAAGCCAATTCGCCAAAATGCACATCGCAACAGAAGCAATACTGGTACGAAGGTTAAGGGTGAAAAGAAGCGCCATTGCTTCTTGGGAAATATCAGAAGTACTTGGGGTATAGAGCAAGCTGATCTGAGTGCAAACCATAAAAACGAGCACGCCTGCAAGTCCAACAAGGATCCCTTTATGGGCCGCTTGTCTACCATAATTTTCATTAAGCATGTCGCCCGCAAGGAAAGTGGAGGCAAACATAATGTTGCCTAGCGTGGCTTCAATTCCGAACAAATCTATGGTTTTCACAACGGTTAAATTAGCCAAGATCATGGCTATAGCAATCCAGGCTATAAGGCCAGCTTTACCAAATATTTTCTTGGCAGCAACAACACACCCGAAGGTTAAAACAATCTCTATGAAGAAAAGTAGTTCATTCATGAGTTGCTCCTAGTTTTGTGCGGGAAGGATTGCGAACCGAAAAGTGAAACTTCGTTGGGTTGTGGTGTCCTTATCTAATATTGTTGCTAATAAAATTTAGGGTGAATTCAAAGGTACATTGTCTTGGTTTTGGGTTAATTGAAAGTAGATCAATGCTGGCAAAACCATACTTACTTTTTTATCACCGTATAAGTGTAGTATGACACAAAATGAACAAAAAGGGGAATATTGTTCTACAAGTGTTGACTGAATTTATTTGCCCAGTTCAGCATTATTAAAAACAAGACCGTTTAATTTCTTGAATACTCCAATAGCATCGTTTTTAGAAACTTCTTCGCTTCTATTGAAATACTGGGCTGCTTCTACGCAAGTATTGCCAAGAGTAACAGCTTCTTCATTGGACAGAATGCCGCCTTCAGATAGGGTGGTGACCATCTCTTCAATATCAACCAAGCAGTTCCAAAGGGCAATATTTCCTTTACTTTCAGGGTTTTCGGTCATCATCCAACGCGCTTCATTGCTCAGTGCTTCAAGATCGGTTAAGACTTCGTTTGCAGCTTGTATGATTGCTGGGTCGTTTTCCTTAAAGGTAATTGCGGTGGATTTTTTTCCTGCCATGAATTGCCCCTTTATCTATCTTGTTTCTATGCCTTTATAAAGAATGAAGTAATTACCATCTGTATTACGTATGTTCTTTTGTTTTAATTCAGGTCAAAGATTACCAGATGTAATCAAAGGTAGGTATTAGGGCGCCAAAGTTTGGTGTGGAGAATGTTGCTGCACGCCAAATCTCTGCAACAAGTCTTTTGCGTGACCCGTTACCGAGATGTTTGATTATAGTGAGCCTTTCTGTTCTTTTTTTCGTGAAAAGTGCGTAGACTAAAGTTTTATTGACCTAAAGAAGTAAGGCGGAAAACAGCATGAATCGAATTACCGAACGAACGGATAATGAGGAAATTCTTCTTTCTTGCGAACAGCAACAAGCTATTAAAAGGTTAGCAAGTTACGAAGATGCCCATGAGGCTGTGCTTAAAGAATACGATCGTGTGAGCGATCAAATAAACCAAGCAAAAGCACAGGGCAGAATGCGCGGTGTTACCGCCAATCAGCTTATTGCACAAAAGATGTCACTTCAAAATGTGCTTTCCTTCTTTAAGCGCTTTGGAGTAGATGATTAAATTAGCCTAGTATTGCAAGGGGCAGTATTCCGCAGAGTAATAGCGTGAAAAAGATTGCAGCAACAAGACGTTTGGCTTCAATGGAAACAGAAGCGAAGCGGTTAACCAGTGCGATCTTGTTCTGGCGTGATGCCATTTCGGCTACCTCCTAGTGTTGAAAAGCAAACAAAATTTAATCCTTTTTCGGGTGTTTGCAATAAGAATTTCTTAAATGATGTAATTCTTTCTTTATAGGCTGCATTCCTTTTGTAAATAGATCATTCTTAATTGTTGCTGCGCCGTTTACATTTTCTGGATATCTTGGTGCTAGACTGACAAAAACCCATGCGAGGATAATCCTTTGTTGGAGGCGGTTAGGTATGAATGTAGTATTAAAACTACTTGGTGGCATTGCTGCTCTTTTGGCGCTGTTTGCCTGCGCGATAGTTTTGTTTACTTTTACGCCGCTTTCTTCAACGCCTCTAGGTCAATCAATGCAAGATATGCTTGGATCTGGAACTAATGCAGCTACGAATGCTGCTATTGATGCCTCAGGAATCAAGACCAAGGCAGAAGATGCGTTGTATGGCAATGCTGCAGAAATTGCTGCCCAAACAGGTATGTCGGAGGACCAGGTAAATCAAGCAATAGATAATTTGGATATTGATAGTTGGGCAGTCACTTCTTTGCCGTCAGATGCCCAGGAATCTGGATCTCAAAGTGTGAACTACGGGGGAATATCTGCAGAAGTTACTACTTATGACGATCCTTCTTATATATCGGTAACTGCAGAAGGGCAAACTTTTACGCTCTCAGTTCCTGCTAGCGCACAAGAATATTTACCGTTACTTGATTATTTATAAGAGATATTAATTTGCCTTTGCTTTATGTTTTGTCTATCTGTAAGACTACTTTTGCAGAGCGTTATACAGTTTGTGATTGCGGATAGCGAAATATACAGCAACTATTACGATAAGCAAATATGCGGGCTGTTGCGTTAAAGTCGCAGCGATAATGGCGGCAATTGCAGGAACACCAAGAATTGCTATTAAGCTTATGGTGTACCAAGCTGAATTGAAGATGGGTTGATTGGCTGAAGAGCTGGTGTCGCATTTTGTAGCGTTGCGTTCTATGGTGTCGTGCTCTATATAAACCTCTGCAATCGATTCGCATACGGCACCATTAAAAGCAATGGGAATGCACAGGCACCACAGTACAGCGAAAAGGACAAACCAGGCTTGGAAAAAACTTGGATCGTTGTAAGTTCCAATGGCATACAAAATACAGGCAAGCACGAGACCGCCGAAGAAAAGCTGTTTTTGTTTTCTTGCGCGAACGTGTAGTTCGCTGCCTTTGTGAAACTCTATTTTATAAGCCATGGTAATCACTCTCGCAAATTAATCACTCTCGCAAATTAAGTTTCTATACGAGTGCTATTTATATGTAAGTAGAGCCTATGTGTCGATAAGCTCTATGTGTAAGCAATGCCTATGCACGAGCAATACTTATGTTTTAACACTGTCTATGTACGAGCAATGCCTATATTCAATCACGGTCTAAACGCAAGCTGCCTTTGCATTGTTATTGCTATACGCGTGCGCAAGTTGCAGTCATGCGTGCAATATTTTTTCCCAGGTCATCAGTTACACCAACCGTGAAAAAAGCCAGACGGCTTCCCGCTTTATCGCACTGCGCAGTAGCTATTAGTTTTGTTCCTTTGCTAGAACGGAAGAAATCAATTGAATGAGTTACTGATACAGTGGGTGGTTGACCTATGTTTCCGGCAATAGCTAAGGTGAAGTCAGCCAAAGTAAAAATAGCGCCACCCATTACATTTCCCATGCCATTGTGATGAATGTCTTCAATGGGCATTTCGCATACTGCATGACCCTTCTTTCCTTCAATGATGCGACAGTGGGCAGCATGAGTTGCAAATTGATCTTTATAGAATTCTTCTTCAATCTGTTCTAAGGTGGGATTTTCAGGAAGCATTGCTTTCCTTTCTCTAAAGAACTGCCGCCATTGTTTCTATTATAAGAGACAGTTTTCAGAGATGGGCAGTGCTTAAGCCTTGTCTCTTTATGGTGCAACACGGATAATTACCACACAACAGATAAGTAACGAATACATAAAAGTTGTTGCATATTTAACATTCTTCAATTATGTTAGTGAAACAGTAACATTTCCGTTTTAGGAGGTCATTGTCATGATTGCTAGAACCTTGGCAACGCAAACCCCCTTTAAGAAAGTGATGCTGGTTTGCCTTACTCTCTTACTTTCTTTCGGTGTTGTTCTATTAATGAGCGGATGTGGTAACAATAGTGATGAACAGCGTATTGCGGAGTTAGAAGCAGAAGTTGAACGTTTGCAGAACGAGCAAAATGCAACCGATGATCAAGCTTCGGGAGACGCAGCTAATCAGGAACAAACTGCACCGTCCGAAACTGCCTATGATGATGCTACCGTGCAAGATTTCAGTACCCGTGCAGACGATCTTATTTCTCGAGCGGAAGCTGCGGAAGTTCCCGAAGACAGAGACGCTCGCATCGATGCATTCTTCGATTTGGATAGCGAATTCAATGCTCTTGAATTAGAGATTGACACCTATGAAGATCAAAAAGAAGGAGAATGCCGATCTGGATCCTTATCTTGGGACGACTATCGCACCTTAGAACTGCAGCTTGAACAAATTGAAGACAGGCTTGACAATGCTCAGGACAAGCTGGAAGCTCGTTTCGGTATTGATGATTAAGCCACGCTAAGGAATTTGTCAAAGCCAGTTCATACATTCATGGCTAGCGCGCGAAGTTGCACTTCGACTCGTAATGTTTCCTCTGTGTTTCCGCTGTAGCGCATTAGGGGTTGTTTCTTGCCAATCCCCGTAAAAGATACAACCATTCACAAGTTAATGCAGGTGATTGTTAATAGCACTTTATTAAGATAAAGTATCATAACCTTCTTTGAGTGGATTGGAGCGCTGCAAATGAAGAACTATTTTGATTTAACAGGACGTGTTGCTATTGTTACCGGGTGCTCTGGTGGACTTGGCGTTCAGATGGCTAAGGCACTGGCAAGCCAGGGTTGTACTATTGTACCTATCGCGCGTCGTCAGGAAAAAATTGAAGAAGTTGCAAAGCAGCTTAACGAAGAATTCGGTGTAGAAACTTATCCAATTCGTTGCGATATTACCGATACCGAAATGGTTGACGATACGGTAGCTAAGGTTATGGAAAAGTATGGCCGTATTGATATTTTGGTAAACAATGCTGGCACTGGCGCCGTTGCTCCTGCTGAAGACATCACCGACGATCAGTTCTCCCATGAAATGGATATCGACCTGTTCGGTACCTTCAAGGTTGCTCGTGCGGTTGCTAAGCAGGCAATGATTCCTGCTGGATATGGTCGCATCATCAATATTGCCTCCATGTATGGTTTGGTAGGCAACAAGGTTGCTGGTTCTGCTCCTTATCATGCAGCAAAGGGCGGCGTTGTTAACCTCACTCGCGCATTGGCAGCTGAATGGTCTGCAAAGGGCATCAATGTAAATGCAATTTGCCCAGGTTATTTCTACACCCCGCTTACACAGGAAACCTTGGATAGCGATTTCTTCCAGGAGAACGCTCGCACCATGATTCCTGCAGAGCGTTATGGCAATGAAGGCGAACTGGACACCGCAGTATTGTTCTTGGCATCTCCCGCATCTTCTTATGTAACTGGAATTATGGTTCCTGTTGATGGTGGTTACACCTGCATGTAATGTGAAAGCATTGCGAAAAGCCTAGCTTGGGCATTTCGAAAGTAATGTAATCCCTCTCTTGTGATATATCGCAGGAGAGGGATTTTTTGCGGTGCTTCGTAAAACATTTTCTATAACCTTTACCCGCGTTTTATTTTGCTTCTGCGATTCGCTAGCAATACCTGAAGTCGTTTCCTCTATGTAAAAACTCACCGAGTATTTTTTAGCTGTACTCAAATGTTAGATGCACTACGCTACACTAAAGTGATACGCAACAAAATCTGACTAGATGACGAGGTGCTAGTGCGTAACCGGCACGCAGTACCTATCAGTTTTTAGCTTGATGTTGCGTCGGGGGAAGCTCGCGCGTATGCGCACGACTTTTAAGGGCAGGGAAGAGCCATGGCTATTGAAACAGCCGCACGTAAATTAGCAGAAGAATTAGTCAACCGTCGTGAATCCATTAATCGCGAATTAGCAAGAAATGGCGTGCGTTTTGGTATTTATCACGATGGCGAATATCATGACCGATTATTTCCCTACGATCCTATCCCTCGCATTATCGACTCTGATGAATACGATGAACTCGAACGTGGCTTAAAGCAGCGCGTTAATGCGCTAAATGCGTATTTGCGAGATATATATTCCGATAAAAACATTATTCATGATGGGGTTATTCCGGAAGAATTTGTATACACTTCTGCAGGTTACTTGCCTCAGGTTAATGGGGTAACGCCTCCGGGTGGTGTCTTTGCTCACATTGCGGGCGAAGACCTGGTTCAAGGCGAAGATGGTCGTTGGTGGGTGCTTGAAGATAACCTGCGAATTCCTTCAGGTGCTAGTTACCCCTTGTTTGTGCGTGACATTGAACGTCGAGCCGATCCTAAATTGTTCCGCGATGTACACATTCGCGACAATCGCGATTATCCCCGTTTGCTTCGTAAAACGATGGATTTTGTTTCGACAGAAGGTATAGCGGTAGTACTCACGCCTGGTCGTTATAATTCAGCATTTTTTGAGCATGCTTATTTGGCAGAAAAAACAGGTGCCGAATTGGTGTTCCCGGAAGATTTAGAAGTGGTTGATAACAAAGTTTACCTGCGCGATTATGCTGGTCAGCGTCATCGTGTTGGCGTGGTATATCGCCGCTTGTCTGATGAATATTTGGATCCGTTTGCCTTTAACCCTGATTCAGTTATTGGTGTTCCGGGAATTTTAGGGGCGTACCGTGCAGGAAATGTTGCCATCATGAATGCGATTGGCAACGGCGTGGCAGACGATAAAGCGGTCTATTATTTCGTCCCCAAGATGATTGAATACTACTTGGGTGAAACACCAATTTTGCATAATGCTCCAACGTATATGCCGCTTTTCGATGAAGATCGCAAAATTGTTCTTTCGCGCATGGGTGAACTGGTCATCAAGGATGTTGCTGAGGCGGGTGGCTATGGTGTGGTCTTTGGTTCGAGCCTTGATAAAGCTCAGCGCGAAGAGTTGGCAGACCGCATTAAGGCAGAGCCGCGTCGTTTTATCGCGCAAGAAGTTATTCAGTTCCGTGATATTGACGTCATTGACGAATCGGGTAAACCAAGTCCTCGTAAATGTGATTTGCGTGCATTTGTGCTTACAGGTCAAAATACTCATGTTTGGTATTCGGGCTTGACACGTTATTCGTCGGTTCCCGGGGAGATGATCGTGAATTCTTCCCAGGGTGGCGGATTTAAAGATACGTGGATTTTAGCATCCGAGGACGCGCAGAAAAAAGCTAAGGAAAATGCGCAGTCGCGCGAACAGGTGCGTGTAGAAATCAATCGTAAAAACCGCCGCAGCTTAGCTCATGTTACGGCATCAAAAGCAGAAAACTTGTTTTGGCTTGGGCGTTATATGGAGCGCGTATTCACTACGTTGGATGTGTTCTTCCCTTACTACGATCGCGTTATGGACACCAATATTGATGCGTTTAGACCTTTTGCTCGTTCTCTGGATTTGCCAAGTGACTTTGAAGATTTTGACGCTTTTGTACATAGCTTCTTGTATGACAAGAGCAATAGGGATTCAGTGCGCAGCGCTATTATTTCTGCGTTCTACAATGCGGTTATTCTGCGTCCCGAAATTGGCTCAACTCTGATGCAGTACATCGAACTGGCGATGAACCGTATTGTGGATGCATCGCATCATGCAAATGCTTCTCAAGACGTGTATGACCAGCGTGATATTACCGACTATGTTTTGGCGTTTTGGGGTGGCATTGAAAATTCTGCTGTTGAGCCAACCATGAAGGCATTTATTTTCTTAGGGAAATATCTGGAGCGTATTGATTTATATACACGATTTGTATTTTCCGAAGAAGTTTTGCAAACCACCATGCGCAAGTTGTTGGCGTACGTAAAAGAACTCGAAGGTTTGCCGCTGCCTCAATGTTTTGCTGATAGTCTACATTGGTTGATTGAACAGCTGCCTGAACGTGGTTATGAAAGCATTGTTGAACAGTTGTCCAATCTTATTTCTGACTTTGATGAACGCGTGGTTGCTTTTGATCCAGATGCGGGATCGCTTTTGAACTGCATGGATATGGATGCTGCTCGTCCGTAGGTTTGCGATTAAACCGCAAGCAAGAATGTAGGTAAAAGGCTACTTGCTTCAGGAAGCAGGGATATCTTTTCGGTAGTGGTATGATAATCCGCTAGATGCAAATTAGCGTTCGCAAACAACAGGGTATCGATACTGCTGTATGGCTGTTCAACGATATGCCCATATAACTAATTAACTTGCAACTAGAAAAGGAGGGTGGCGTGAAAAAGCTTAAGTTTGATTACGAAATGAAGCTAACATTTAGCCACCCAGTTACTGACCACAAATTTCAGCTTCGTTGTATTCCGGCAACTGGACCCCGTCAGCAGATAGTCAATGTTGAAATGAGCCTTGAACCGGATACAAAATTGAAAAAACTTGTAGACTCGTTCGATTCGGTAGTGGTAACAGGATTTATCCCGGAACCGCACGATATTTTCAGCTACAACGTTTCTGGTATAGCGTTTGTGGACAACGAAAATACCAAGCCAGAACCTTTTAAGCCCCTATATAAGTTTGATTCGGCGCTTACTATTCCCGGTCCTTCTATAGAAGCACTTATTTCTGTATGTGCAGCGCGGATTAGTGCACTTCCTGCGCAAGTCACACCTGTTGAGCAAGCGTGCGAAGTAATGGATGAAGTGTACAAGGCATTCGTTTATACACCTGGCGCTACTACCATTCGAACTACCGCGGAAGAAGCTCTTTCGTTGGGCAAAGGGGTTTGCCAGGACTACGCTCATGTAATGCTTTCGATATGTCGTCATGTAGGTATTCCTGCGCGCTATATTGCAGGCATGCTTGGCGGAGAAGGTGCAACTCATGCATGGGTTGAGGTCTACCATGAAAATAGGTGGGTAGGATTAGATCCAACGCATAATCGCCTGATTGATGATAACTACATAACTATTGCCCATGGTCGTGATTATCGAGATTGCATGTTGGATATTGGTGTTTTCTCTGGTGCGAATGTTAAGCAGGATCAATGGGTAAATGTTTCTGTCCACGAACAGGAATAATACGGCTTTCTGCTAGCTCATGCAATGTTAATTAATAGCATTACGGTTGCTCGTATGGAGGCTCCTTGCCGTAGCGAACTCTTGCAGTAGCAAATAGCGGACTCTTGTAGTTGCAAATAGCGGGCTCTCGCAAAACCAGTCAGAGAAAACTAGAACCTTTTATCTTCTGCATCCTTGGATCATAGCCAGATTGCGGGAATTCTTTGATAGGCTTTCCACTGGTTCATTAAACGCATTACGTATATACCTGGAGTTGGCATGAGCAAACTGATAATTCGCATAGTATGTATACCACTTGGCTTTATTTTTGCTGCGCTGGGAATTATTGGAATGTTTATCCCTGTACTACCAACAACTCCATTTCTTTTATTGGCGGGCTTCCTGTTTGCCCATTCTTCTAAGCGTCTTAATGATTGGCTGGCTTCAACTCGTGCCTGGAAAACATACGTGATGCCGTTTGTTGAAAAGCAGGCTATTCCAGTTGCCACTAAAGCACGCATTCTTATTGTTTCGTGCGTGGTTATGGGAATAAGTGCTTATGCAGTAAAGGATCTTCCAGGTATAAACTTCGTGGTGTGGTTTACTTTAGAGCTCGTGCTACTGTGGTTGCTCTATCTCATGTTTGTGCGAATTCCAAGTTCTGCGAAATCGAAACAGTAGCTAATAATTGCCGATAAATGTTGGTGTAACTGCGAAAAAGTCGCCAGTTCTACGATTTTGTATTGCGATCGTGGAGAAGCTTCAATCCGTAGAGGGTTAAGTTTTCTGCTGTTTCATCGATGGTTCGTGAAAGCGTTTTTATAAGTTTTGCATCCGCACCTGCAGCAATAACTTTTGTTTTGTAGCCCAATTCGCTCCAAACATAGGAAACCAATCCATCAATGCGGGCAACTTCTCCTAGTACCACTCCTGCTTGCACTGCTTCTCTGGTAGATTTGCCAATTGCTTTTTTAGGGGCTTTCAAATCAACTACAGGAATTTTTGCTGCAGCATTGGCTAATTCTTTAGCGGACGTTTCTAGTCCAGGTGCAATGATACCTCCTTCAAATTCTCCTTTATCATTGATCACTTCGAAGGTGGTAGTGGTTTCAAGATTGATAACCACCAATGGATAGCCGAATAAATCTCGTGCACCTACCATTTCAGCAATACGATCGGCGCCTAACTCTGATGGATCACTGTAGCCGAGTTTGATCCCGGTTTTCAATCCAGGACCAACTACTAAAGGTTTACGCCCGCAGGTTATGGTCAATGCTGAAATCCAAGCATTAGTAATAGGTGGTGCTTTTGGAGCAAGATCTTGGGCTGATATACCTGCATCTCGAAGTTCTTTGTTGTAGGAGAGCGAGGAACTAAAGTTCATAAGAATAGTTTGAACTTCGCTTACGGTAATGGTAGAAGGGGTAGTAACAATCCATTTTGCTATCAATGAATCATCGTTATAAAGTCCAATTTTGGTAACGGTATTCCCAATATTTACTGCAAGTATGGATGAAGGATTCATTGCGACCTCAATTTCTTTGTTGTTATAACAGGTAGTATAAAGTAAGAAACCACCTAAATAATGAGCAAGGAAGAAGCAACCATGGAATAGAAGCAACCATGGAATAGAAGCAATCATGGAGCAGAATAAATAATCGTAAGAAAATACAAACGAAAGGGACGCAATGAAAATTTTTATTGCATCTGATATACACGGTTCAGCGTATTGGACGAAACAGCTTGTGAACGCTGTAGAAATGCAAGCTCCCGATAAAATACTTTTGTTAGGCGATCTTTTGTACCACGGTCCGCGAAACGATTTGCCAAAAGAATACGACCCCAAGCAAGTAATTCCTATGCTTAATGATCTAGCGAAGACAGGCAAGGTTATTGCGGTGCGAGGAAATTGCGATGCTGAGGTTGATCAGATGGTTCTGGATTTTCCTTGCATGGCAGATTATGCGCAAATGGTTGATGATCAAGGACGTACGCTATTTTTTACCCATGGACATATATATGGAACTGGTTTGCATGAAAGCAGTATGAATATGCCGCAATTGCCTGAAGGCTCAGCATTCATATATGGACATACTCACATAAAGGTAAATGAAGCAATGGGAAAGAGCGCATCTACGGATGGTTCGGACAAAGATGCGGTAGCAAAGCAAATTTCAGACGACAGTAAGGTATGGGTATTTAATCCAGGGAGTGTATCTCTTCCGAAAGATAACAGTAATAGTGTTGGAATATACGATAGCGCAAAGCCAATAAATGATGCTTTTAGTTATCTTTACTTAGAAGACCTATGATTAATTCGGAAAGCTAAAACAACGGAGCACCATCATGCTTACCTTTAGGAAACTTCCAAAAACCGACATGCACACCGTCTTTGTTCCTGTGGAACTGCAGACTGACATCATGCATCAGCTGAATCTTGATCGCATTGCATACATCGGCAAACGATGGAATCAATATCAGCCGAAAGACTATGAAAAGGAATTGGGCGAATCGAAGACCTTCTACAGTAATTACAGATTCGGAAACAGATACTGCATGCTTCAGGTTCCATTTAGCCCTGCTGATTTCTATCAGCATACTCTCCAGTTTTTTGGTCCCACACAGGACCCAGAACTGCGCATCCGAACGCAAAAAGAAGCTGCTTGCACCATGCACTACTATCACACGTATGTAGAACCGAATGACGCAAACATAGAACCGAATGACGCAAGCTTAAAAGACCGCCCGTAACGATGTGGGAAGGTTATAAATTTTGGCAAAATGCAAGGAAACAAGCAGAAACAATTAACATTGTGAACAAATTTTGAAGAACTAATTTAGAGTCCAGCAATTCTGAAAAGCACTGGTACTATGTACAAACCCTCTGACGAGGGAAGGAGATTTTAACTACTCCAAATACGGTGTTTAAGCACTAAGAAATTAACTTCGTAAAGTGAATTTCAACTTTCGAAAAAATTTCTAAAAAAAGTTCTTGACACTGAAACTTCGAAAGAGTAAATTATCTCCTTGCGCGAGCGGCGAGTCCGCAAGCACAACGGAAGTTT
>OCQB01002002.1_pt1 | contig 14706 bp, 10 predicted proteins | sample 1538631 | NCBI WGS metagenome assembly OCQB01 (sample SAMN04571713, study PRJEB22368) | human gut metagenome | biome: human gut; material: stool | host: Homo sapiens | place: Luxembourg | collected 2012-10-19
AGAACATGCATGGAATCTGGAAGAAGGCAGAAGTAAATGATCAAATCATCAAAATCCCTGCCACAGCATTTCACATAGAGTACGAACAGCAGTGGTTGGGTGAAATACACTTCACCTGTAATCTGGGGTTTGTCGCAGAGAAAAAGAAAGGTTCCAAGAAAAAAACGATATACTTACTGGATGGAAGGCTTTTGCAGAAAATACCGGATATCGTGTAGCGGATGAATATTAAAAAAGACAGGTAGGAAAGGTAACATGGGAAGAAAGATTGAAAACAGAAATATTGATGTGACAAAAGCCAGAGGCGAATTAGAAGAAGATCTTCTGGAATATGTCTACCGGACGTGGAGGCAAGGCAGACAGATCACATCGAAAGAGTATGCCAGAGAAGTGAATATAACCGGATATGAAGCAGCAGGCCTGGTGCGAAGTCTGGTGAAAAAAGGATTTTTGTGTGAGCCAGAAAACGGACATCTTGAACTCACCGATAAGGGAAAACTGGAAGGTATGGAGTGCCTTGCACGCCATGAGAAACTGACACAGTTCTTTCAGATGGTAAGTGGAATGGATCAGCAGAGGGCGCAGGAAGATGCCTGTAGAGTGGAACATTATATCAGTCCGGAAGGGTTAAAAGGAATTGAAAACTTTCTGCAGTACGGTGACGTATACGACAGAGTTTATGACGATATGGACTTGTATACCTTTTATGAGGATGGTGAGTTCCCGATGGCATTCGGACTGTATGAACCGGAACGACGCAATCCAAGGTTCCTTGCACCAGAGTACGGGAAACTGGAACACTCTGTCATATTAAGAGTGAAAAAGTCACAGAACTGCTTCCTGCTCAAGACAAAAAAAGACGAATCCATCGGCTATGTATGGTACAGAAGAGATGATGAATGGATACAGGCGAAAGAAGAAAAAGGTGTTTATCAGTTACCGACAGACATCTGTACTTATACTGCGAATACAGGAATCCCGATTACAGAAGCAGTGGCAATCATTGCGATTACACGCTTTGAACAGAAGCCATTGCCAATCGATTATCGGGAATTGAATATTCATGTATGGTGACGAAGAGAGGAACAGGAAAATGGAAAAAGGTGAACATCTAAAGAGACAGAACAGACCTACGATGCTGCAACTGCAATATTTACAAGGTCTGTCAAGAGTAGAAAAGAAACGTGGAGCTCAGGGAAGTATCGCAGAATCTTATGGCGTGAATCGATCAACGGTAAACCGTTATTTTAAGAACTGCATAGAAAGAGGAATCCTGACAGAATCACTGGAATTTACCGCAGCAGGTGAAGAATGGCTGGAAAGATATACCAAGCTGTATGAGAATCTTGAAAAATATCTGGAAGAAATCGGTGCAAAACCGGAAGAAATCGAGGAATCACTGGATGTTATGGTGGAGAATATCGACATCCACATGCTGGAACTGATGATTAACGCCTATACAGAGAAAAAATCAGTATACAAGAAAAAAGAGAATGAACTGGATCAGGAGATACAGCACAATCTGCAGAAATGTGAAAGGCATCCGGTAGTGTTCCGGCTTTACCGGATGAATAAAAAGCAGGGGCAGGGAAGAGACTCTATGGCGATGAGAGGATTTGAAGAAATAGCCGAAATCGTTCAGGAGAATGGAGAAAGCTATCTGGAATTAAAGCTGAAAGAGATGGCAGCACACTCCAGAGTGAGTGGTGAAATGATGGCTGGAAAACTGAAAACATTGAAGTATGAGCATAATGAAGTTTTGGAAGAAGCAAGAATAGAGAATAATATAGTGAAAATCCCGATGGAAGCGTGCAGAATCCACCGATGGACGGGGATTGGCACGATGGGAATTGTACCAGTTACCGTTACCTGCAGCGTAGGACCAATGCACATGCCGGAAAGCACTGCACTATTATATTTCTGGGTATAAATAAGAAGTGAGAAAAATTCTCATTTACGCATATCATGTAACAAAATAAGAAAAAAATTCAATAAAGTGCCGTTGTTGATAAAACACTATCAATAACGGCACTTTTATGCCTATTGTTGTCTGAATAGCAACAAAATCAAAGGAAATAGCGGCTTATTTGTTGCTATTCAGGCAACAAACTTGTAAAAAATAGTGTTGACATTGAATGGCAAATTATGGTATCTTTCAGACAAGAAGTTAGATACGGGTAACCGGAAATATTCTCGTAGAACTCTAAACATCATAACTAAAAATTTATTAGCAAAAAGCTAATACCAAGATGAGAAAAGGAGGATTACAGTTATGAGAAAGATCAAGAAATTAGTTGCTACACTGTTAGCAGCAACAATGGTAATGGCAATGGGAGTTACAGCGTTTGCTGCAGATTCATTAGCAGATGGTAAGTACACAGCAAAGCAGAATCTTTATAAGAACTCAGCTTGTACAACAACATCTATGGGAGATGCTGCACTCAATGATATGCGTGCAGAAATTACGATTGCAGATGATGAGGCAACACTTGTTGTTCATACTCATGAGATTACATATTTAGGTCTGACTGGACATTTAGGAAAAATGGTAGTTAATGGAAAAACAGTTACTCCGAAACAGACTACAACTAATGGCGTAACAGATTACTACTTCACATTCACAGGTTTAGATGCATCTACAATTTATGAAGGCTGTGTAATTACTGGTAAATTCACAACATACGTTGGAAGTATGCCGATGAACGCAACAGGATATTTGAAACTTACAGACATCACAGCAAAATAAAATAAGTAAATATGTATGTAAAGCAAGCTGCTGTACCCAAAAGTGCAGCAACTTGTTTTAATTGATACGGAGGAAAAATGAAAAAAATAAAAAAGATATTAGCCTTTGTATTGAGTACAAGTATGTTACTTGGCGGTATGAATATACAAGCGTTTGCTGGTGAACAGAAAGAAACAAATACCGCAAATACAGAGTTAGATAACCAAAATGAATATGTTGTTCCACTGACTTTTTATGGACCTTCTGGAAAACTGCTTACGGAGGAGCCTTATTCGGGTACAGTTCAGGATTACATGGATAATGTTGCACTAGTAAAAAAGAATGATAATGGAACATATCATGTAACCTTACAGATTGAAAATTATGAAAAAATTGATATTTTGCAGTTCTCAAAACCGGGTGTAATTTCAGATGATATAGCACCTTCGAATGCACCTATGGGAACTTTTAATATTCCAGAAAAATATATTGCTAATAATGAGGAAAATCCATCAGAGGCAACGGAATATTTGAAGGAACAAGGACAAATTAATGAAGAGTGGAATGATAAATACATTCAAAATTATTCTGTTGAAAAAGCAACAACGGGTGTGTCGTGGTATTCTTTTGATGTGGATACACTGGAAGGGACGATGTATACTAAAGCTTTCTATAGTTATGGAAGAACAGATGATGACTTGGAAAGCTATATGTACGGAATTGTAAACGGAAAATTTACATTTGATGTAAATAATACAGTAGTTGCTAAAGAGATTAACGAAGAAAATTATAAAAATATTGGATTGGAGCTTTCTAAAGTTGTAACCAGTGTTGGAGATTCACCGGATTTCACAGGATTTGTAGCAGAAGAAAAAACTGCAAATGATTTGTTTAGTGGTACTTGTGAAGCAAAAATTGAGAATGGAAAAGTTACTGTTACAGCAGAGACAAGTAGCATTGATTCAATAAGAGTACTTGAAGAAATTAAGGATTTAGGCGAGTGTACTTATCCTTCAACTTCTTCATATCGCCAATATATGTATGCGTATTCGAGAGAAGTAAAAAAGAATAAGTATATTTCTGTTTATTCAGACAATATTTTGGAAGATGGAAAATTTTCCATTGAATACGAAAACTTAGAAGAAGCTATTTTTGGAAAACAGGTTGAGATACAAACAGAAGATGGTACCTACTATGGAGAATTGCGAGTAAGAACAACACCGAAAGAAAAACTCGAATTGACAGATGGTGATGTTACACTTGTAACAGATAACTATACAGTTAATAGTAAAGCAAAATTTGGAGCAGAACTTTTACAGGAAACCTCAGATGAAGATAGTGAATATAACAAATATTATTCTTTATTAGCAGGAAACGCTTCAAAAGCATTGATCTATAATTTGTCATTAAAAATGAATGACTCGCAGGTTATTCCATCGAGAGCAGTAGAATTAAGAGTAAAAATTCCGAAAGACTGGGATACGAGCAAAATAGAAGTTCAATGGTATTATCCAGTAAATGAAATGTTTAATCCGATAGAGTATTTTGATTCATCTTCCTATAAAAATGATGATGGAAGTATTCACATGGAGGGCGATGAACTGGTTATAACAGGCACTACTCGTGTTTATAATACAATCGCCATTACACAAAAAGCGGATAAAGTAGATATTTCAGAAATCCAGGACGGAACATATAATGTTAATGTTACTATGTGGCAGCAGGATCAGCCGGATAGATTGTCTATGAGCAATTCTGCGGTTGTAAATGATTCAGCTCGTTTGGTAGTAGAGAATGGAAAGAAACATATCTATTTTGATACACAAGGAATTGTGATTACGGGCAGATATGGTTATACAAATGGAATATTCTGGGCAAATAATGAGCAGACAGAAGAAAACGGACTTCCGATATTAAGTGAATATACACCGCTTGATTATTATAGTTACTACCTAAATGATTCGGGAAGCACAGATATGGATTCCTATGCGGAAGAATATGACTTATATTATCCGAAGAGCGTAGGTTTTGAATTTCCAGAATCAGCAGACAGAGATGATGGGGTATATTTGAACTTCTTTGTTCCTATCATGGATGAACTTCAGCATAAAGTTCCTGGATCTGGTGAAGGATGCAGAACTGCATTTATGACTTTATCTGGTTTAACACCTGTGGCAGAAATTAACGAGCCAACCCACGATAAATCTGTTTTAGTTGTAGCAGTTGATAAAGCATCTAAATATACAGCCGACAATTATACAGAGGAATCTTACAAAGTATTATCTGACGCAGTAGCAAAAGCTCAGAAGGTAATCGACGGAACAACTTCTGCAAACGATTCTGAAATCGTAGCATTAGATAAAGAAATTTCTGATGCAATCAGCGGATTAAAAGAGGCAACTGGACTTGACAAATACAATAAAGTCCTGAAAAATGCCAAAGCATTAAATGAAGCAGATTATACAGCAGAAAGCTGGGCAGACCTTCAGGCAGTGATTACTGCTCAGGAAGGAAAGGTAACAGAAGAAAATGCAGATCAGGCATCCGCAGACCTTCAGTCAGCAGTAGATGCACTTGTACCGATGTCAACAGCCGTTTCCATGGAAAAAGGTGTTTACGAAGTACAGGCAACACTTACCAATCAGGATGGAACAGCAAGTGATTTGAATGCAGGATTAAAATCTGCTCGTTTATATACAGATAAAGACGGCAATGTAACTGCTTATCTGTACGTGGACGGAATTACCGGTATGCAGTATCGCAAGGGTGCCGGATATGCGGATGCAGATACAGACGCAGGCAGACTTGTAGTGAAACTTCCTGCAAATGTAGAAAACCATAAAGTAAAAGTAACAACAGAAAGCGGAGAAGCAGAACTCCTGTTAAATCTTGATTTAAAATCTGCAGTAAAACAGGAAATTAAAAAATCCGATCTGGAATCAAAACTGAATGATGCAAAAGTATTAGAAGAGAAAAATTATACAAGCGATTCTTTTGCAGCATTAACAGATGCGATTGCTACAGCAGAAAGCGTTCAGGCAGATAAGGTGGCATTCCAGTCAGAAATCACAGCAGCAGAGACAGCTCTGGATACAGCAACAGCAGGTCTTGTAATGAAAGAAGAAGTAAAAGCAAGAGCAGAACTGGATCAGGCAGTTTCCGATGCGAAAAATAATTATGCAGAAGCAAATTATACAAAAGACAGCTATGAGAATTTGAAGTCTGCAATCAAGGAAGCTGAAGAAGTATTGGCAAAATCTGATGCGACAGCAGATGAAATGAAAGAACAGGTTGACAAGCTGGATAAAGCAGTAAAAGCACTTGTTCGTCTGGATGATGCAGTAGATAAGTCAGAATTAAATGGCTATATCGAAAATGCACTGACCAAGAAAAATGACGGTACTTATACAGACAACAGTTGGAATAGTTTCCAGGCAGCAATCAAATCTGCTCAGAAAGTATCCGCTGATGTCAATGCAACAAAAGCAGAAGTAGAAAAGCAGACAAAACTGCTGACCTCTTCTTATGAAGCACTTGTTGTTAAGAACAAACAGAGTGATCTTTTCAAAGATTATCCGCAGATTTTTGAAGGTACATATTCCGTACCGATCAAAATGCTCAATGCAACATCCGATGAAGATTCTATGGGAAATGCTTCCATGGTTCAGACCGGAATTGTAAGAGTTACGGGTAAAGGCGAAGTGACACTGGAGATGAACTTCCAGTCTATGCAGTTTGCCGGAATGACAGGATATCTGTATAAACTGAAAAAAGTAGATATGGATACGGTTGAATACAACAAATATAATTATCCGGTAAAATATGAAGCTTCCGATGCAACAGTATTAGAAGAGTACACAGATGTTTACGATTCATTTAATAATAAGAACTCTGAGTATTACGACAAGAATACAGAAGGAAACTGGTATCCGAAGAAATTATCAATCCCGATTGAACTGAACGATAACCTGTTCTATGTAGAGGTTTATGTTCCGGTTATGGAAAGCATCGGTGAAGGACAGGGTACAAAGGTTGCCAGAGTTTCTATCGACTGGGCAAACATCAAACAGGAGACAGGAGTAGAGAGAGACAACAGCGTAATCGAAGCACTTCTGAATCAGGTATCCGGTATGCAGCAAGGGGATGTTGCTGACGAGTACTGGAACGCTTTAAATGCGGCTTACATGACAGCTCAGGATGTTTACAATGATATGAATTCTACACAGAAAGAAATTGATCTTCAGGTGACAGCTTTACAGGCAGCCGTAGATGCAGTAGAAACTCAGATCGTAGACAAGACAGAACTGAATGCTTTGATTGAAAAAGCAACAGCAGAAGCAAATCGTACCGATGTTGTTTATACTTCTGCAACATTAGAAGCATTAAAGACAGCAATCACAAATGCACAGGCAGTAGCAGCAAAAGAAGATGCTACCAAGGCAGAAGTTCAGGCACAGGTTACAGCACTTCAGACAGCACTTGACAGTTTAAGAGTTGTTGATAAGACAAACTTAAATGCCCTGATTGAAAAAGCAAAAGCTGAGGCAGCAAAAACAGATGTTTATGAAAGCAGCAGTTTGACGGTCCTGAATACAGCAATTACACTGGCTGAGAATGTTGCAGCAAATCCAAAAGCAACAGAGTCAGAAGTTGCAGCAGCAGAGAAATCTCTGACAACTGCATTAAACGGACTGGTAGAAAAAGCAGTTGTAGATAAGAGCAAACTGGAAAGCAAGATTGCAGAAGCAAAGACATATTTAAGCCAGACAGACATTTATACAGAAAGTTCTCTTGCAACATTACAGAGTGCAGTAGGTCGTGCTCAGAATGTAATGGATAATGATTCTGCATCACAGAAACTGGTAGATGATCAGGTGACAAAACTGACAGAAGCAATCCAGCAGTTAGCAAAGAAGAGTGATGGAAAACTGGATATCAAGAACCTTGCTGATGGGGTTTACTCTATCTATGGAACAATGGTGAAAGTAGACAAGAATACTTATTCTATGTCAAATGAAGCAATCAACCATACAATTAAACTGACAGTGAAGAATGGCAAATATTACATTACTCTGAACTTCAACGGATTGACAGTAGGACAGAAACTTGGATATTTAAGCAAGCTCAAATACTTTACAACAGGTTATACACTTGATAAGTATGGTAATCCGCAGGGAACACTTGCTGATGTTACAGTTGACAGCTATCAGAAGAACAGCGATGGCTCACTGGTTTCTGACCAGTACGGAACAAACTATCCAGATGAAGTAACATTCGAGCTTATTCCGGAAGCTCTGAATGATGGATATGTTCCGTTACAGGTATTCGTTCCGATTATGGACGCAATCAGCTCTGGTACAGGAACACAGCCAGTATATCTGAAACTGGATTGGAGTTCATTAAAAGCAACAACATCCGATAATCCAGATTTTGATAAGAACGACAACAATAGCAATAACAACAATAATAATTCCAACGGAAGCAACAACAGCTCTTCACTTGGAAACAGCTCTCTTGGAAATAACAGCCTCGGAAGCAGTTCTCTTGGAAGCAGCAAACTTGGTTCTTCCTCACTTGGAAGTGGTTCTTCAAGTCTGAAGAGTGGAACATCCAGCCTTGGATCAGGTTCCAGCCTGAAATCAGCATCCAATGTTAAGACTGGTGATGTTGTACAGAACAATACCCTGTGGGCAGCTATCCTTCTTCTCGGAGGAGTCGCTTTACTGGCAGGAATCATGGAGTACAACAGAAAGAAAAAAGCAAACGTAAAATAATAAGTAGTGATTTGGCAGACGAACCCTCCCATTCCTTCGGGACTGGGAGTCTGCCAAATTCATTTAACAGGAGATAAGGAATGAAATTAGCAGCGAAAAAAAACAAAATATTGTCTGCCATTATGACTTGTGTGCTTGCCATTACTTTAATGGCAGGCTTTCCTGCTGTTAAGGCTTACGCCGCAAGCGGGACAGTGTATAGCTGTACAATTAACAGATGTTACGCACATCCGGTTACCGGAGTAATCGAAGATTCCGGTGGAGAGAGTTCTTATGCAACAGGACAGGGCATGGTAGAAGGCTGTGTATACAGCAATGGTATCTTGGAAGTAACAGACGATGGAGCTTATTATCTGACCATCCGCATGAGTCTGATGGACTACACCAGTGGACATAGCTTTCAGGTACAGAATGTAGGTGATTCCGGCTGGTCTACACCATCAGAAATCGGTATTACAGGAAATGGTTCAGACAGTAATGGTACAACAGCCGATGTGTGTATGCGTGTGCCAAGTGAAAATTGTATTGTCAGAGGCGAGATGTATGTAGAGCCGATGGGAAGAAATGTTATTTTCTATCTGTATCCGAGTGACTACAGCGAGGGTAACAATACCGATATGAACGCAACTATGGTAACAGAAAGCTCGAATGGAACAGCGGCAGAGTCCGGTGGTTCTGGTTCAGTAGATAATTCAGGTTCTACTTCAAGTGGAAACAGCAGTTTGGGTTCTGGTAATTCTTCTCTTCAGAGTTCCGGCTCATCTGATAAAAGCAGTTCTTCCAGCTCATCAAAGAAACTGGAAAGTAGTATTACAGAAGCAGCAAAACCGAGTAGTGATTCTTCTTCACTGGATACAGAAAATCCAGTAAATTCTTCAGAAGGATTAAGTCTTTCTACTGCGAAAGATGGAACAAGTGACAGCGATTCCGATAGCGGAAATACTTCTTCCGGCAACCGGATTTTCCAGATTGCATTGGCAGTTGTAGTAACAGGTCTGATTCTGCTTGGAGCAGTATCCGGAGTGATTTATTTCTTCCGTAAGAACTGGAAACGTTGGGGAGGTGCAGAGGACGATGATGAATAGGCGTTTGAAAAAAGCATCGGCCGTTCTCCTTGCAATGACCATGATTTTTTCTCTGGCAGGTTGTGTAGACCAGAGTCAGGGAAAGAAAAGCAGTGATTCTGCTACGCAGACAGAGAGCAGTACAGATGAGACAGCCAGCAGTAAGACGGCAGATAAAAAGACTTCTGACAGCAAATCGGACAAGGATTCTTCCAATGAAGATGCCAAGTCTCTCTTAGAGATTGATGATCCGGAAGAAAAGGCAGCCGTAGAAGCAGCAAAGAAAAAAGTACAGGCAATGAAAGAAAGCCCAAGAATCATAGCGACTTCTCCGGCAACCGCAGATATCTGTGACAAGCTGGAACTGGATTTGGTAGGTGTTTGCAGTAGTACCGTATCCACAATTCCAGACAGATACAAAGATGTAGAGACAGTCGGAACAGCCATGAGTCCGGATATGGAGATTGTATCCTCACTTAATCCAGACTGGATTTTAAGTCCGGTGTCATTGCAGAGTGATCTGCAGCCGAAATATGAAGCAATCGATACAGACTGGGCGTTTTTGAATCTTAGAAGTGTGCCGGGTATGTACCGTTCCATTCAGGAACTGGGTGAGATTTTCGACAGAGAAGATCAGGCACAGAAACTGGTGGACGAGTTTACAGAATTCTATGATGATTATAAGAAAAAGAATGAAGGAAAAGACCATCCGAAGGTAATGATCCTGATGGGACTTCCGGGGTCTTATATTATCGCAACACCGAATTCCTATGTAGGAAGTCTGGTGGAACTGGCAGGCGGAGAGAATGTATACTCTGACACCGATCAGGAATTTTTGACCGTAAATACTGAAGACATGAAAACCAAAGAGCCGGATATTATCTTACGTGCCGCACATGCACTGCCGGATCAGGTGGTAGAAATGTTCAATAAAGATTTTGCGGAGAATGACATCTGGCAGCATTTCGATGCGGTGAAGAACGGCAGAGTTTATGATCTGACTTATGAATATTTCGGTATGAGTGCTACGTTTAAGTATCCACAGGCACTGGAAGAATTACAGCCAATCCTTTATCCGGAAAGTGATGAAGATTCAGCAAAAGCAAAAGAAACCAGTGATAATGCACAGAAGAAAGCAAAGGATTCTGACGCAACTGAAAAATACAACGAACAGCAGAGCAAGTAGAAAGGAGAGGACAGATGAAAGAGACAGAATTAAAAAATACTTCTGAGACTTCCGAAATGGAAGTCCAGAACCTCTCCGGTCAGGATAAAGCAAGAAAGCATCGGAAAACAGCAAAAGCAGCCATTTCCTTTATTGTAATGATCGTATTGCTGGTTGCATTATTTTTTGCGGCAGTGAATATCGGAAGCCTGAAAGTCAGCTTCCCGGAACTACTGAAAGGATTATTTGTAAAGTACAATGAAGACGTGGCAACAATCTATGACTTACGATTCCCACGAATTGTAATCTCCATGTTAGCCGGAGCTGCGATAGCGGTATCGGGTGTGTTATTTCAGGCGGTATTAAAAAATCCACTTGCCGATCCGGGAATCATCGGTATTTCCAGTGGAGCAAGTTTTGCGGCGGTACTCATTACCGCATTTGCACCGACTTTATTTTTCTTCACTCCATTATTTGCATTTCTTGGTGGTGTGATTGCATTTGTCTTAGTTTACAGCCTGTCATGGAAAGGGGGATTAAGTCCCTTAAGAATTATCCTTGTCGGTGTGGCAGTCGATGCAATGTTCACCGGATTATCCAGTGCGTTGAATTCAATGAATGGCGGAAACATGTCTGGCGTGGCAGCCATCGTCAATGGTAATATCACAATGAAAACTTGGGATGATGTGAAAACCTTAGTACCGTATGTAATTGTCGGACTGGTTCTGGCACTGATTATGACGAAGATGTGTAATCTGTTAGCACTGGAAGATAAGACAGCACGAAGCCTTGGAATCAATGTCAATGCAATGCGTATCGTGATTTCACTGATAGCAGTATTGCTTGCAAGTATTTCCACAGCAGTAGCCGGAGTGATTAGTTTCTTAGGACTGATTGTTCCGCATATCGGAAGAATTTTAGTAGGAAGCGACCACAAGGCATTAGTTCCATTTAGTGCTTTGTTCGGAGCGTTTACGTTCCTGCTGGCAGATACCATCGGAAGAACGATAGCTGCTCCGTATGAGGTATCCGCATCCATCATTATGAGTGTGGTCGGAGGCCCATTCTTCATCATTCTGTTAAGGAGGTCTAAGAAGTATGCGAAGTAAAGAAAAGAATATGGATTTGACTTCTACAGAGAATGAAGCAGCAAAGAAAGTGAAAAAAGCGGATAAGTGGGCAGACAAGCCTGCGATGGAAGTTAGAGATCTGCACTTTTCCTATGGAAAAAATAAAGTCTTAAAGGGCGTATCCCTGAAGATTGAAGAAGGTAAAATCACAACGATTATGGGAGCAAACGGATGTGGAAAATCTACATTGTTTTCCCTGATGACGAAAAACTTATATCCGAGAAAGGGAAATATTTTCCTCAAAGGAAAGAATATCCAGAACCTGAATTTAAAAGAATTTGCTAGAAAGGTTGCGATTGTTCAGCAGTATAACAGTGCATCAGACGATATCACCGTTGAGAATCTGGTGGCATTCGGAAGAACCCCACATAAGAAAATGATGCAGGGAGACAGTGCCGAAGATGAGCGTATGATCCAGTGGGCATTGGAAGTGACCAATCTGACAGAATATCGTGACAGGGAAGTGTCAAGACTTTCCGGTGGACAGCGTCAGCGTGTATGGATTGCAATGGCTCTTTGTCAGGGAACAAAGACTCTGTTCCTCGATGAGCCGACCACATATCTGGATATACGTTATCAGATTGAGATTTTGCAACTGGTTAAAAAACTCAATCAGGAATTTAGAATTACCATCATCATGGTACTGCACGACATCAATCAGGCAATCGCATATTCGGATAATGTCATCGGTATGAAAGATGGAAAAGTGCTGGTGGAAGGTGATCCGGAAGAAGTGATTACGGAAGAGAGTATCAGGGAGCTGTATGGCATTGAACTTGGTGTGACAAGGGTTGATGGACGGAAGTTTGTGCTGGCGGTATAGTGTCAGGCACTGTAAAATGAGGCTTTAGAAAGTTTAGAAAAATTTAATGGTGCCTGACACCTGAAAGGAAAGAAGATGAAAAATCCTTTAAAAGTTGTATGGATCGTGCTTGGATTTCTTTGTCTGGGACTTGGTACGATAGGAATTGTACTTCCTATCCTGCCAACCGTTCCGTTTTATATGGCAACACTGTTTTGCTTTGCAAAGAGTTCTAAGAAACTGCACGACTGGTTTGTAGGAACGAATCTTTATAAGAAACATCTGGACAGTTTTGTTCAGAAAAGAGCCATGACAATGGGAACAAAATGCAAGATCATCGGAATGGTAACAGTAGTCATGGCAATCGGCTTTATCTGCATGAAGAATGTACCGATTGGAAGAATCTGTATCGCAGTGGTTTGGGTATGCCACCTGTTATATTTCTTCCTGCGGGTGAAGACAGAGCGGTCGGAAATGAATGGGACACCAGAGGCTGAGTAAGATGGATAGGATAGAAAAGAAACGACAGAAAGAGCAGCGTGTTGTGGACGAGATGATCCGGCTGTATTGCAGAAAGCATCATGTGAAAGAAGAACGGCAGGCAGGGGGATTGTGTCCTGTCTGTCAGGAACTTTCCGATTATGCCAGACTGCGAAGTCAGAAATGTCCGTTTATGAAAGAAAAGACATTCTGTGCGAACTGTAAGGTGCATTGCTACAAACCGGAGAAAAGGGAACAGATCCGAGGATGCTGCTGTATCATCCGGGGCTGGCGGTGTGGCATCTGGTGTGTCATATAAAAGAAAAATAAAAAAGAAACGAGCAAACCGTTTGAGCAGTCATGCTACACGGTAGTAAACTTCGTTTCTTAAATGTAGTATAATGAAAATGATATAAATTGTCAAGCCGGTAAAGTGAATATGCGATTGACATGCGTTGGATGCGGTGATAATATAATAATTGAAAAAGGTGTTACCGAGATGACGGTTCGCCTGATTATTAGTTAAAAATAACCGCTCAAAGTTCTCAGGCTAGGGGCGGTTATTTTTGCGTCCTGGAACTATGCTCTCCATGTGCATAACCAAGACTGTAGAATGTAACACACAAGGATATGACTGCAATCAGGTCAGTTATGGTAAGCATATGTTTGATCTCCTTTCCAAGATTTCTCAACAAAGAGATTGATCTATGTAATCGGAGCTAGAACTCTCCGCGCAAAGCGAACCGCCATCCACGTCAATGGGAGTAACACCTTAGACATATAGGATGTCCATCTCTATAATAGCAAATATGCTATCGCAAATCAAGAAAATATACCGAATAAGCAATGAAAAATGCAAAGTTCCCAGAAAAAAATGAAACTATATAACGTACAAAAATAAAAAGAGAGTTTGTATATGATAAAAAAAAGACTGGTGGGGCTGTTGTCCCACGCAAAAAAATATATCGTGTATACGATTTTGTGGCAGTGGGCAGCCCTCCTGTCACAAGTGTTAGCAGTTTTTGCCATCGCAGATTTACTGGAACGGGTAGTGTACCGGGCAGTAACCGTACCGATCATTGAGCGGACGATACTGATTTTAGTCCTGGTTGTGGTGATCCGGTTTGTGTGTGAACGGATGGGAGCAAGGTCTTCGTATCTGGCATGTGTGGATGTAAAACGGATTCTGCGGGAAAAGATTTATGAGAAAATGTTAAAGCTGGGAGCTTCCTACAGTGAGCAGGTATCCTCTTCGGAGGTCGTACAGGTGTCAACTGAGGGTGTGGAGCAGTTGGAAACATACTTTGGAAAATATCTTCCACAATTATTTTACAGCCTGATCGCACCACTGACCTTATTTATCATTCTTTGCAGAGTGAGCCTGAAAGCGAGTGTGATCCTGCTGATCTGTGTACCGCTGATCCCGATTTCAATTGTAGTGGTACAGAAAGTAGCGAAGAGATTATTAAATAATTATTGGAGTATCTATACCGGACTGGGAGATTCTTTCCTTGAGAATCTGCAGGGGCTTACCACACTGAAGATTTATCAGGCAGACCAGCAGAA
>OCQB01002022.1_pt1 | contig 14571 bp, 25 predicted proteins | sample 1538631 | NCBI WGS metagenome assembly OCQB01 (sample SAMN04571713, study PRJEB22368) | human gut metagenome | biome: human gut; material: stool | host: Homo sapiens | place: Luxembourg | collected 2012-10-19
TCCTGAACAGTTATCCCTCCCATCCTAACTCACCTGAAGAAGATCACGGAGATGCAGCTGCTTCATTGATGGAACAGCTTCCTTCAAAGCTTTCCATTCCTCTGTTTCCCATATATGCTGAGTAGTGATTGACTGTACAAATGAATCCATTGAAAAACTATAATGAGAAAAGAATAATTGGCTCCTCATCTGAAGCCATTTGTCAGCCAGTTACCCGCGGGAATTCATTGACAAGTGTAATCATTTGACATGTATCAGTGTGTTGAGGAAACAGTAAGAATAAAGTATAGTAATGGTAATCAAGAATCTAGAAAGAATCCTAACGTTAACAATCCTTAAGCATCTGGATTAATTCTTCATTCTATCAGTTATGATCACTTTTGAATAGGTACAGAATCAAAGAAATCCACTAAAGATCGATGATTCTCGGATACCTACTAATCATAATTACATTCCATTCTTGCATTCAGTTCATCACAAACAGACTTCCAAATTGGTTCCCATGGTTGACGAGAAACAAACATCCTCTTCTTGGGCCGTCCATTCGAGTCCGTAATATAATTAAAAGTAATAGCCATCATTATCTCATTCAAAGTACCAAGATATCCAGGAAGTGCAACAATGATGTCACTTCTAGTACAAAGAATATTGATACGATCCAACATGTTGGCTGCTTGGATGGTCTCAGTGACATAAGGAGTGGATTCCACAGGTAAATCAGTTGGAACCGTAACACCAATGCATCTGCTATCTTTGACTCGTCTACATCCAATTGCCATTGCTTCCATACAGCCTCCATTTCCACCATTCATGTACTGTTAAGAAACCTCAAACGATTCAAAACCCATGGATATAATTGTGAAATGGTTTTCAGCGAGAAGTTGTCCTAATTCAAGAGCAGCATTGTATTGTGCTTCGGTTGGCCTACAATGATGACTACATTCTTCATACTCCACCTAGAGGCACAAAACACAGAGACAACCTTCTGATACATGATTTTAACAAACAGAATATAGAGCGCAGGCAGATAAATAAAAGCACCTGCATGCCAAAAAACGTACAAAACTGAGAAAGATGTTAAGCATCAATGCTTTCCTTTCCCTTCGTCTGAACCTCTCAGTCGAATTCCGTTGTTTGCCATTCCGTTCGATTCTGCATTCACAGCATTTGGATCTCCTTGAATTTTGGCATAACAGAATCTGCACTTCTTAACACTCTCAGAACGAGGCCATGTCTTTCCTTGCAACTACTAATCACTCTCTCTTCTTATCCTCACATTCTCATATGCTACAATCAGATCCTGAACTGAGTTAAATTGAATGAAGCTGTAACCTAGATTCCGATGTGTTTTACTATCCAGAGGCATGTTGATAATGGAATACTTCCCTATGACTCACTCTCCTATCATTCCTATACCCTTCACATATGGATCCAAAATCTCTCCTAATTCTTCAGGTGAAAAACGATTTGGAATATTGCGAATCATCACAGCAGAACGAGTCTCTTCACCACTACGTAACTTTGCAATATCCACATCTTCGCCAGCTCCTTTCTTTCGCTCAGTAGTTGACGAGTCTGTACGACGAGGATCCTTCACTTCTGGTTCTCGCTTGGCCTCATCATCCTTGCTACCAAGTGAAGTTGTTGGAGCCACGAAAGGAGCAGCAGACGCAGTCAACTGGACAGAGTGAGGCGAAGATGCGTCGCCTGATACAGAAGGAATGGAATGACTCCAGATGCCAGGTAACGAGGCACGTCGATCAGGGATATCCCGGAGATGCGACATGGATGCACTTCCAAAGAATCCTTCAGCTGCACTGTATGCCTCACGATCATTCCCAACGAGATATGAACGAGGAGGGAGAGGAGGAGGAGAACCTCTGGTAGGTCCCTGAGGTGATCCTGACTTTTCTGTGAGAGAGCAAGGCAGAGGAGGGGCAGGACGATTTGATGAGAACGACTGTGAAGAGAGAGACGTGTCAAACAAAAAAGGATCTGGATGAAGTCTCTCTCTAGAAGGAGTACCCAAAGATGCATCCGGTCCATAAAGAGAAAAACCACGGGAAGAGTGAAGATTCACTGAATAGGAACCCAAAGGAGCCGAGAGATCTAACGAAGAAGGACCACAGGGAAACGATCCTTCACTGATAAAATTCGCAGATAAGAGATCAGTAGTATCAAAACCCGTTGAAGAATAAAACGCATGAGACCGAAGTCCTCGTTCGCTTCCGTCGTAACTGAGATCTGACTTGTATAAGTCAGAAAAGGAACCAGAAGGGAAACGAGGTTGACGTGAAAAGGGTTCAGAGGCGTCAACGAAAGAATGACGATTCAACGTTGGCGTAGTCGGACCACTAACTCTAGAATCAGCGACTCTAAAATCAATACAATTCATAACCACCTACAAAGAATCCGGTATCTTTAGAGGTAATAACCCATTATCAGAAATACCACGAGTCGGATAGGCTATGTTGGTAGAAGACTCAAGAAAGTCCGCATCACTATAACCCTCTCGATCGAGTTTCGTTGTTGTATCTGTAAACGGTGAGACTCCATATCCACTGTGGCTATAGACACGATCATCAACATCAGAAACCTAAAGGCATAAGCCGAATCTAACAAACGTACTCTTAACGGATTGTAGGATTCTGTCGATCCCATCCCAACAGGATTGCTGTCAAACCCTTGAAGCTAGATATTACTCTCTCTTATCAGTACACACAGTTGCCAAGGATACTTCCATGATCAAATAATATTTTTCGTGGTAGTAATTCCCAAATTGAGAGAGAATGAATGCAACGAACCACAGTTCTATGTTCGGACCAATTCCCGCGGTGAATAATACAAGTCGTCTTTCTACAGAAACAGGAATTAGATCGATTATTTGACTATTCTTTGGTATTGAGAGAGTTTTCTAGTCCAGAGATATAGTTGCAACAGGTGCTGATAACTTGAATGGCAAGTAACCTGGAATATTTGTAGAATTAAAATCTAGGAAAGAGGAAAGCGGTTAAAGGACCCGCTCCTAAAAAAGTGGTCCAAGAGGTCCATGATGTGGAACCCAATCTCACATCGGACTACGAAGATGAATTTGATATTAAATCCCAAGCAGCATTTTCCGATCTGATTCGGAAGCCAAAGATTACAGCTACAGGTATGAATCGATGTGTTCTTATAAGGAAAGTGATTAAAGATGATTCCCTACCCAAGACTTCTGATCTTGGGGACGATCCTATGGAATACTCGCTTGCTATCGCTGTATCGATCCCCAATTTTGCTTCAATAATAAAGTGTGGTACAAGTACTGGTTGGATTGACCTTTGAATTTAGTGATGTCCCCGGAACAATTCCCTTCATTTGAAGTGTCTAAACGATGGACATTTGTGGTGTCTCACAATTACAATGAAACAACTCAAGATCCTAAATCTCCCGAGTTCTTCCTCTCTCTGTTTAATCATACGGATCCACTTATCTTTAGTAATATGTGTTATAGTGATCGGGGGCATGGTGAGGGAAGTCGAATTCCTTCATTTCGTTTTGTTCTCTTTCAAGTCACTTTTCCGCAAGATAACGAGAACCATTCTCATACATTCACTTCCTTTCCTATTCTTTTTGATGGGTAAGTTTGTAAATGAAGGGTCAGGTGTAGAAATACTGATACCTATAAATTCGGAAATGTAGTGTCGTTTGCAGATATTTTCAATTCGGAACATCCTCTTCTTCTTGATGGAACGCTGAATATGGTTATTCGCGTCCTTCCTGCTCCTACTGCAACACTTCGTCCAGAAACAAGGTTTCTTTTGGCAGCACGTCGCAAGTATGAACAATTTCTGATATTCACCCTAGTGACCTTGCATATGTCACAAAAGCACTCAATGCTGGAATTGACATTAATTGCACATCGGAATTCTTTTCACAATCGAGTCTGAATTATATGGATGGAGCCACAGCTCTGATTATTTCTGTAAATGATCATGCAAATGATGTTGCTCAATATCTTATCGACTCAGGCGTTGATGTCTTCAGTACCAATAGTAACGGTGATACTGCCTTGCATAGGTAATTATAGGGAGTATATATGAGAAATAGAGCCTGCTGGAGTGGCAATCAGGAGATCATCGAAAAGCTGGTTACTTATGGAATTCCAGTAGATCAAGAGAATAATTGTGGAATGACATCTTGTTGATATGGATAAAAAGAATGATGAGTAGTGATGATTGCATGTATCGTTGGTACTCCTACAATTGTGTCAACTCTTCTTCGAATGAAAGCAAATGTGGATAAGCAAGAGTAAATAAGAGTATGAAGTGTGAGGTATAGTTATGATGGGAATGCAGCCATACACTTTGCGTGTAGTCAAAACAATCACGAAGTTGTTTCTCTTCTTCTCAATGCAAATTGTCAATTAACTCTTAAGAATCATGAAAATCGCTGTCCAATTGATACTACGACAGACATGACAATCCAGAGAATGATTCTTACAAAGTCTTCATTCACTCATACTCTGAATTCTAGTAATAGACTTAGATATCTCACACAATTGGTATCACCATTCCTAACAGTAACCTCCTTCCTGATTCAATCACCAACATTGTTGAATCTCTTTGCTCTGGGTATTCCTATTATTCCTTTTTCATTCTTAGGAGCTAATATTATGAAGTTTGTAGCCAACGGAGTCGCTGAATTCATGATTTTCCCATTTGAGTTCCTCACTGTATGGTTATTGAGTTCTTGATAATCAAGACTACTGAACGGATGATTCTATTACAACGAGAATATGACTGCATTATGCAACATCATCCAGAGCGTTTGGAGGTTAATATACTCACAGAGTCTCTCTTCTTTGCTTGCTTCTTTGTTCTGTCGAAAGGACTCACATGTAATCCTGATCCAATAGAGAAAGTGAAAGATACAGAAAAGAATCTGCGTAGTATGATTGTACAGGCATATGAAGAAGTATACCATGAGAAGTTGTCATCAAAGTTGGAGTGATGAGAAAGAGTTGATGAATAGAGGAATAAGTATGACTCAAAGTCCTGCTAGCTTGTTCATTACTATTCTGGAGTTAATCATGCTGAATCATATTCCTGATTATGCTATGAAGAAAGAATTATTCTTAGATTTGTATCGAGGTCTGTGTATTCACAATCCATCCCTCAATTTCCCAACATTGCCTGAGGGTTATTTTGCTTCGTTACCATCGACTCGATTGGATGATCCAACTATCCACATGTTATTGAACAAAAAGCAGATGAATCTATCTCCTTTGGAAGGAATTCCGAAAGACATCGCTGTGACTATTGTAAACTCTCTTACCAACAGGAAAGCAGGAGCCAAATCAGTGTATGTAGCTTCAGTTCCTGTTGACTATTGTGCGTATGGATCCTTGGGGAGTATTATAGTAGAATGCAACTCCAACAGCAGTTCCTTGCTGAGCGAGAAGTCACAACATATGTCTTGCGTCCATCTGCTGCGCAACGACAAATCAATAGTAATATCTATGGACATCACCAACAAATTGTCAAGGATTTGCAATCCACAGTCTTCAAACAATTCTGGGAGTTACTTCCAGAATCAGATAAACACGGAATATTGACAATGGAATTTAAGGATATTCTGTGTCAGGCGCGAAAGTGTTTATTGGTTTGTTATTCGTTATGTATTGTTAAATTGGAATTCATTGATTCCCGCGGTTCCTTCATGGATAATAATTCGAGAAGGATCTCTCTTTTTTATTGATGTATCAAAGATCAATAAGAAGACTCTATCGGGAATCGTTGAAGCAGCTTCAGAATATGACACTGTAGTGGATCCTCCCACTTCTTACGAATCATCTTTTCTGTTCTGTGAAGAGATTCAATATGAATCATCATCCTTTGATGAAACTCTCAGTGCATGCTGTTTGGAGAGATTCCGTTTGTTCTTCTGTTGGTTGTTATGTGATCGAATGGACTATGCATTTCAAATGCATCAGAAGGAAGAAGAGGCTGATCGTGTTGCTGCTTCATTGTTGAGTGAGGACATATCAACAAATGAGACTGGAAAGAAGAAGAAGAAAAAGAAACGAAGTAAGAAGAAGGAGGTGGAGAATCCTCCGACTTCTCTAAAGGAAGTGAAATCTGTTACTGATCAGACTCCTCCAAAGCAGGTCTCAGTAAATGTGAATCCAATTCAATCCAGTGATGACCAAGGAGCTAGCAAGACTATAATCAATCCAATAACGCCTGAGAAGGTTGAAGATCAATCAAAACCTGTTCCATCTGAGTCACTGCAACCTCAGCCTCCTTCCGCAGATACTCTAGAGACGAAGAAACGAGTCATTCGTCCTGATATCCAGCGAATAAATCGGTTCCTCTTGGGTGAACGGCGTGAGAAGCCTGATTTGCCTCCTCTACCTGAACGGAAGCGAGCACGGGAATTCCACGAAACGCGACCATTCGTATCACTTCGGCAAGTTCTCGCTCGACCAGATCCTTGGGCCCTAACGGATAATGAGTCTATCAGATCACCTCCGATAGTCGATAACACTCCCATTCTGCCTCCTGAGGGTGCGGTGATTACAATGATCCTAAACCAGATGTCTCCGATCGACTCAGAAGTCATTGAACCTTCTCAGGGAGATGAGGCCTCTTCGATGGCTATGTCACTAAAGGGTTGTGATGGCCCAGAGGACTATTCTGCTCCACCTTCTCAGTTACTTCAACAGACTCTCCAACAATCGATTCCTGAGTCAGCAAACTGGTAAGCAAAGGATACGTGAATCAGAACTAGGTCATTTCCGTATTCACAAAACTATTCTGATAAGTGTAACAATTTATTGTTGACGTTGATTGTAGATATGACATATTCACCTAATGAGACGAGTTCCTTTAGTTCATCGATAGATCCATCAATGCAAATGGTTGATTCATATATTCCTAGAACTCCTATCTATCCTACCCAATCTTATCAGGCTCCTGCTAGAATGAACATGTCTTCGATGTATCCATCTTCTGCGTCGAGTGCTCCAGGAATTCCATTTAATCGAAATAGTAGTCAATTTGGATATTAATGGGTGTTTGTTTTCAAGGATCGGGTTTTTATCAAACTTTCATTTCATTGTTCTCAAAAACTAACCTACTGTCAGAGTTTAGGAATGGTCAAACATACTAAACAGTCGGAATCTTCGGTTTCAAATAAAGAAATGGCTAAGTAAGTTCGGTGGTGATAAGATCATGTTTCAGCACTCCATCTCCCGAACTAGAAGTTTCAAAGAAGGCAAAGAAAGAAAAGAAGACGAAAGGGGAGGAAAAATCGAGGAAAGAAGAACCTGTGACTCTTCCTCCCTCAACATCATTGTTCTCGGATGCAAACAAAGTGAAATTCTCGAAACCATCGGAACCTGCAATTCCAAGCAATCCAACTCCAGTGACAAAGATAGAGAAGAAAAAGCCTGTCAACAAGCATGCTCAGGACGATTTTACTGTCTTTGTTGGAAATCTACCAAGTTGGTTTCAATGAAACCACTAACTTGTAGCTGATATTATTGCGAAACCTCAAACGTTGAAGAAAGCCTTTTCAGTGTTTGGAGAAGTGAAGACTCTTCGTTTCCGCAGCATTAGTGTAGAATCAACTCCGATCAGCAGTTTTGATAAGAAATTGTTAAAGAAAGCTGCTATAATTCAGAATAAACTCAGCGATGAAAAGAAGTCGGTGAATGCCTATATCGTATTTGAAAACAAGGATTCTGTGGCGAAAGCTCTGTCACTGAATAATACCGTCCTTCTAGGTCGTCACATTGTGGTAGATACTGTAGGAAAGAAGGAACACACTGACAAAGATGCCAACAGCCGAACTCTCTTTGTCGGTAATCTCCCTTTCAAGTGTGATGAAGAGGAGCTTCGAGAATTCTTTGAGAAAGGAATGCAAGAACAGAAAACTCGCAATGGACTCAAGAATCAAGAGACTATGGTTCAGAGTGTTCGTCTGATTCGTACTAAGGATACTCAGCGAGGAAAGGGTATTGGATATGTGGTGTTAACGGTTAATGTGATTATCGTATCTAACTTGTAGTCTGGTATTTACATGCCTCTCGCATTATTATTGAACAATTCAAAGTTTGGAGATCGAGAAATTCGTGTGACACGGTATTTGTCCAATCCAGTAGCTATTGAGAAGCAGAAGGAACGAGATGCTGCTCGGAATGGTCGTAAGAATGGAAAGAAGCAGTCGAGAATCGGAAAGCCAACTCCTCAGAATCGTGATGCTGCTTGAGAAAATGAAGAAGGAGGAGACATCGAAAGAGGAAAAGAAGGAAAAGTTGCCGAAGGAGAAGAAAGAGAAGATCGCCAAAGAAAAACCCCAAAAGGAGAAGAAGGAAGGAGAAAAGAAAGAGAAGAAATCAATGAATCTAAGCTTTATGGGTCGTAAAGCATCGTTAAATATGAATAGTATTAATGCGGTGAAACGGTTGATGAAGAAGGCGAAGAAATGATGTCATTTACTGGAATGTGTTTTGAATCACTTTCGAATTCTTTGTTTGAAAGAACGCTGGACGTATTCACAGTAACACTTCGTAGATTGTGTTCGTTACAAAAACCGAGTGTTCAGTTTTCTAACATTTTTATGTTTTTTAATGATACTATTTTTATTGTTACTTTCATTTTGTTTTGCGCAGAAGGAAGCCATTGAATCCTTTCTTCAGTACACATCAACACCATTACATTATCAGTCCAAAGATTCTATTGTTCAGTTACTCGTTCGTATTGTAATGTATTTCCATAATTTGTAGGATGTACGAGAGTCTACAACTAGCATATCAAATGAACAGGACATATTCGACAAGTACTTCATTTATACAAATGATGGGTACTTTGTTTATGATCTCGTTACGGCCTTACCTGACGATGTTAACAATTCATCTATTGTAGTGGAATTTATCGGTGGACAGAATCGAAGTGTGTATCTTACATGTAAACCATCACAGTTCCTCGTTCCGTCACTTCGATTGTACATCAAACAGTATTTCCAAGTTCCTCTTCTTGGAAAGATTAGTATGAACACCTTCTCCAAAGCCGAGAAGTCTTTGAAGAATGGAGATGCTTCATTGGAATTGCTGATTGATCTGTTTCAGGAAAAGGATATTGCGTCATCACTTACATCAGTAATAGTTCCTGATGTATCAAACAAGATACCTGATCAGCAAAATGTGATGGAGTATCTCAGTTCTGTAGTTGCCCATAAGGAGTCAACTTCGAGTACAAAGGGTTTTCTCTCTCTGAATGACTATATTGCTCTTAACAACATTGAGATGTCAGAGTATTCAGATGAGAAAGTGACAACACGAAGACTCTCAGAGCATGAGACCGTAAAGAATGTAATGCTTAAAGGTCCTGCTTTGCCACTTCTGAACATTCTCTCAGCAGTTACTGATTCTAGTTCTATTTCCAAGGTAGACATTATGCAACGTCCTAATTACTTCTATCTGAGTACATTTGAATCATTAGTGTTCATATTAGGACAATTGAATGATATGGCAAAAGAAGTGATCGCCGATGGACAGTACAAGGGTGATGAAACTCGAACCATTCTAAGCAAACACAATTTACATATCCATATTGTCATTCTGAGTACATTCCTTAATCACAGATGGCTCAGGTATTGTAGTAGGTGTGGGTGATACAGGATTGGATGTGCAATCAACATTCTTCTATGATCCGTATCATAGTGTCAGATATGGAAAATTGTTTCCTGATACAAATCACCGCAAGGTGATTCTGTATTACAATTACATGGACAACGAAGAATTGGAGACATCTGGTCATGGAACCCATGTTGCAGGAATCATCGCTGGTCAAAGTATTCTCGATAGTGTTAGTCAATATGATGTATTTCGTTGAATTCAATAATGATCACCAGGGAATCGCTTATGATGCAAAACTGATGATCTTCGATACTGAAGGAAGTGATGGGAAAACATATATTCCACGGTATCTTCAAGATTATTACTATCCTGTCTTGTACAAATGGAAATACATTGATATTTGTAGTTATGATTACAATGTGAAGATCATCAGCAATAGCTGGGGATTTGAATCGACATCGTATGATAGTTCTTGTCAATATACTGATCAATTTGTGTATATATGAAGAGAAGAATGAATGATTAGTTACGCACATGATGATTGTGTGATTATCTTTGCTGCTGGAAACGAAGGTGAAGATGGGTCATATTTATGGGTAATGAATTGATTTCTAGTTCAGATACTGTTGCTTCTCCTGGTCTCTCAAAGAACGTAATAACCGTGGGAGCCACATATGCACCTCAAAGTGAGAGGAAAGATCATTCTTATGTTGCAAGTTATTCCTCTCGTGGTCCTTCATCAGGTCGTATCAAACCTGATGTTTGTATGGTTGGTACAATGAAATCAGCCAAATCTCTCTCTGCTACAGATTGCGGGAATTCATGCAATAATCATGATGATGTGGTAATTCTGCATGGTACATATCCATTTACTCATGATGCATGGGTTCATTAACATCACATCAATGGCTACTCCATCAGTTGCAGGAGCGGCTGCTATTCTGGTTCAGTATCTGAATGAAGGAGGATATGATGAATCAATTGAAGTGAAAGCTTCTCTTATCAAAGCAATGTTGGTTCATTCATCTGTGACTCTCAAAGGATACTGTACACGGACTACGTGCAAAACCCTAACACGTTCTCCTAATACCATTCAAGGACATGGACGTGTTCAGTTGGATACGTAATGATCTGAGAATTCATAAAGAATAGAGTGCTTCATTTCGAGGAGAATACTGCCTGGGATCTGTATCTAAACAATAATCGAGCAGACTCACCTACATTTGTTGTAAACTATCTCTTTAATTTGAAAATATCCTGATTTTTGTCATTCCAGAAATAGTTCCTTTATTGTACTCGGTATCTTCATTGAAGGCTACTCTAGTTTGGACTGATCCAGCTGCAGAATCCTCCTCTTCATCTGTCCTTGTTAATGATTTGGATCTGAAGATCTGGTTCCTGGGACCCAATGTCGTGTATCCGAAAACGTAGATTAACTGATTCAAAGTGATCTGTAGAGAGAATCATATCGACAATGTGGAGGTGGTATCACTATCAGCTACGGAGATTGGAACTGTGTTAGAAGGAACCTCAAATTATACTGTGGCTGTAAGAGTAACAGCATATTCATTGAATTCGTTTATTCAAGTAGGATTGATAACATATCTTGAGAAACAGTCCTATTCTCTCGTGATCACAGGTGATTTCGATCATTCATCAGTCCAGCTCATTAATTCTATCAATCCATTAAATCCCACAATTTTGGACCCAACAGTTGAAGAGGATACTTCGTATTTCTTCTGGATTCTAGTATTTGCGTTGATTATTATTGTGATTCTGATCTTAATTGTGGTTATTATTGCGATAAACAATCATAACCGTCGTCAGGAGCGACCAAGTGTGTTGGCTAACAATATTAGACTTCCTGTTGTAGCTCCTCCGAAGGTTCCTGCTCCATTACCAAATACTGTTGTTCCTGAGAGGTCTTCTGGACAGTCGAGAACACATTCATCTCATCATGCTGCACCTCCAGCAGTATCTCATTAATCTTATATCGTGAGTGTATAAATATGTTGTGTTGTTTGTTGATAGAAAGTGATGAAGATGTGGAATCCAGTGAGATTGCAGACAGTAATGTGGTATCAACCAAGTCTTATCGACATCGTGATCGAGTTGACACAGGAGAGATGGATGGTGATGCTGGCTTAGAGATTTGATGTTACTTGTTTCTTAACAAAGACTCCATAAAACAACAATCCCATTACTAGTACACTTAATCTACTTCCTCCATTTCACCTTCTCCTTCCTCTTCCTTAGGAGCTTCTTCAGCAGGTGTTTCTTCCAAAGCAGGCACATCCTCTTCATCATCATTCAGACCCAGCTTAATCAATCTGTGAATACGGGAAGCGAAGGATACTGGATCCTCCAGCGAGAAACCCGAAGTCAGAAGTGATGTGTCAAACAACATCCACACCAAATCCTTCACTACAGCATCATTACGATTCTCCTTCACCTTCTCCTTCAAGGACTTGATAATGCTGTTATCAGGATTAATCTCCATTGTCTTCTTGGAGGTCATGGCACCGAAGGAGTTATTACGCAGGGCCTGAGCCTTCATAATACGCTCCATTGAAGCAGACCAACCATATTCACTAGTCACCAGACAACAAGGAGAATCAGCCAGACGATTCGACACTTGGACCTTCTCCACCTTATCACCCAGCACTTCCTTGATCAACACACACAGATCCTCATATTCCTTCTTCTCCTCTTCCAGACGCTTCTTCTCATCTTCATCATCCTCCAGATTCAGATTCTCCTTCGTCACACACAGGAGCTTCTTCTCCTTATACTCCTTCAGCTGTTGCACCATGTACTCATCGATGGCATCCACCATGTACAACACTTCATATCCCTTCTTCTTCAGCTTCTCCAGGAAAGGAGCATTCTTCACAGCCTCCAACGACTCACCCGTGATGTAGTAGATACCAGGCTGCTTCTCTTGCATGTGCTCGATGTACTCATCCAAACTCACCATCTCATCACCAGACTTACTGCTGTTGAAACGCAGCAGCTTCGCCAGACGCTCCCGATTCGTTGAGTCCTCATGAATACCCAGCTTCAGATTCTTGCTGAACTGCTCATAGAACGTCTTGAACTTCTCCTTATCCTCAGCCAGAGCATCGAACATTCCCAGACAACGCTTCACCAATGACTTCTTGATCACCTTCAGAATCTTGTTCTGTTGAAGCACCTCACGAGAGATGTTCAGAGGCAGATCATCTGAGTCCACAACACCACGAATGAAACTCAGATAAGCAGGCATCAGATCCTCACAATCATCCATGATAAATACACGACGCACATACAGCTTGATATTATGAGGCTTCTTATTCGACTCAAACATATCGAAAGGAGCTCGCTTTGGCACAAACAGAATTGAACGGAACTCCAACTGACCCTCCACAGCGAAGTGCTCATGAGCCAGAGAATCATCCCAATCATTCGAGATGTTCTTGTAGAAGGCGTTGTACTCCTCTTCCGTCACTTCCTCCTTTGGACGCATCCAGATGGGCTTCTGCTTGTTCAGCACTTCCCATTCATGTGACACCTTCTTCACCTTCTTTGTCTTCTTCTCCTTTGTTGCTTCCTCTTCAGTCACCTCCTCCACCTTAGGTTCCTCATTCTCCTCACCTTCCTTCTCTTCTTCCTTCTCCTCTTCATCTTCAGGCACTTCTTCCTCTGTCGTCTTCTCTACCCACAGACGAATTGGGAACCCAATGAACTCAGAGTGTTTGCGCACCAGATCTCGAATTGTACGCTCCTCCAACATATCTTCCATATCACTCTTGATGTGAAGAATGATCTTCGTTCCACGACCCAGAGGCTCCTCAGTAGAAGGACGAATCGTGAATGAACCACCTGCAGAAGACTCCCACACATACTGCTCATCGTCATTGTTCTTCGAAATCACTTCCACACGATCAGCAACCAAATAGGCAGAATAGAAACCCACACCAAACTGACCAATCATACTCATATCACTCGTTCCAGCCTGAAGAGACTCCATAAAGGCCTTAGTACCTGAACGAGCAATAGTACCCAAATTGTTAATAAGATCAGCCTTTGTCATTCCAATACCCGTATCACGAATGGTCAGAGTCTTGTTGGTCTTATCAGCAATGATCTCAATCACCAAATCAGGATTTGACTCCAACTTGGAGGGATCAGTCAAGGATTCATAACGAATCTTATCCAAAGCATCAGATGCATTGGAGATCAGCTCACGAAGGAAAATGTCCTTGTTCTTGTAGAAGGTGTTAATGATCAACGACATAAGCTGAGTAATATCAGCGCTGAAAGCAAAGGTTTCCGATTGTTCAGCCATGTTTTATACGATTTCACTAAATGGATAAGAAAATACTGATGGTTTTCTCTCATCGCAAAATGGAACCTTCTAGAACCATCTTTGGTTCTTAAACTAGATGAACGAAGAGTCTGTTAAGAATCAAATCGAATGAAAATAACCATCTAATTCGGGTTTGAGTACAAGATTGTTCATGAGAGTGAACTGAAACAAATCAATCATGATTCTGATAGAATGAGGGGTTTCAATTGTGTCTGAAAGAATTAAAGGAAAGTGGAAGAGAACAACTACAACTCATTCATTGAAACGGTATGAGAATGTTCAAATCAGAATCATTGTATTCAATTCTTCACACCATTTCATTGATACAAATGTTGACTTGGTCACTATCAAATACATTCTCAAAACCAATCGAAATGTGTGCAACATAACACAAATATCAATGAAACTCAAGAATCAAGATCATTCCACGAATTCTCTACCACACAAAACTTGTGTCAATCATGATATATCCTGATTCCCGCGGGATGTATCTATCTCTTTTGATTTAATCATATTTCTTTTATTTCTTCAATCTAATTACAATATCAATAATGTCTATTCTTAATTTCAACTATCAGAATCCCACTCGTATCATCTTCGG
>OCQB01002026.1_pt1 | contig 14564 bp, 10 predicted proteins | sample 1538631 | NCBI WGS metagenome assembly OCQB01 (sample SAMN04571713, study PRJEB22368) | human gut metagenome | biome: human gut; material: stool | host: Homo sapiens | place: Luxembourg | collected 2012-10-19
AACGTGACAAGCTGGATACTCCACTAAAAGTTTTATGGTTTGCTTTACCGTATCAAGTGACCCACCAACAAAATCATAAAAATCTTGCGTGAACCCTTTAAGGTCAATATTGAACGCGTCTAACAGCGGCGCAAGTTCAGTAATAATCTTCGCATTTGCCATACCGTTGCTTACCAGTACGTTCACAAGACCAGCATCATGAGCAAGTTTCGCGCAATCGCGAACAAACTCAAAAGTTACTAAGGGTTCGTTGTAGGTATACGCAATACCCACATTACCTCGCACTTTCAAACGAGTTGCCTGTTCAACAAGCTGTTCAGGTGTAATTTCTTGCCACAAGACATCATCAATTCCCGCATGCGCAATAGATGCGTTTTGACAGAAAGGACAGCGCAAATTGCACCCAAAAGAGCCTGCAGACAAAATCATGCTTCCTGGCATAAAACAAGCAAGGGGTTTCTTTTCTATGGGGTCAAGCGCCAAACTCGTGATTCGCCCATAAGAATCAGAAACCACCGCTCCGTGTTTATTCCGACGAGCGCGACAAATACCTACTTGACCCTCATTCAGGGTGCACGCATGAGGACAAATTTGGCACTGAGCTTTATAGCTAGACCTATTTCCAGCGGTGAAGTCGCTCCGCTCTGTTTGGCTGCCTCTTTGACTATTCATGACGAATCACTTCAAAACGCTCTAGTTCAACATCCCAGTCATCAATGCGAATTCCTGCTTTTTGTTTAGCAATAGCAACCTGATCTTCTACAGAATCCACCCCTTCCAAATTAGGAAGCAGTAATCCTCGCCTGAAACCTTTCGTCACTATTACGCCGTAGCGTTTAACATCCAGTTCTTCAAGTGAAGATACAGGCTCAGCCTCTGAAAGTACATCAACACTAATTTCTAACTGATCCAACTCATATTCCTCGATAGCAGGAAAACGCGGATCACGCGTAGAAGCCGAAATACCATTTTGAATAATCTCTTCAGCAATACAGTTCGTGGTAGGGGCTATTGTTCCTATGCACCCACGAAGTTCACCCCATTCATGGATTGACACAAATACGCCTGCTTGTTGTGAGAGCATTTCTTCAGGAAGCATGTTTGCATCTTTGCCATATAACCGCCCTACTTGTTTTTGATAATCGGATAACTTAAGAGCTCTACCAGTTTTTATGTAAGTTTCCACACTTGCCCGCGCCAGTGCCACATAAGGATCTGAAACTTCATCGGAAGCACGTGCAGTGCCATCATGGCTTAAAGTTTCATTTGTATTATTGTGCGCTACCTTACTATTACAATCAGTGACATCGCAATCTTCAGGCATCGCAGTTTCAAAAGCAGCTACCGCATACCCCACTCCAAACGGTCCCTCATAACTTAGCAGTTCCGACGAAACACCTTGGGGATATTCCATCTCAAGTGCGGCTGCCATTATCTGAAAAGAACGGACTCCGCATTCCGCAGCATATTCACAGAAGTACTCGTCGAGTTCGAATAGCTTTTCTAAAGCACCCGATCTGAACAAATCGCAAAGCTGCCTGTCTAATTCTGGACCTTCAGGTACATAGCCATATGGACCATCTGTTTTTAGCTTATGAGACAAATCACCGCTTGCTACCCACACGCAACGTCTCTGTGTCCTATCAATCGCACGTGCAATAGCATGTCCGAACTGACGATGCACTTCAGACGAAAGCGCCGAAAGGCCAACGCGAACCACCTTATATTCAGGCGAAATTCCCGCTTCTTTATAAGCCTGTTCAATAAAGTAAAGCGGAATAAATATAGCGTGATCCATATCGCGATCGCGCCAGGTACTTGGTGCAACCACAATGCCGCTTTGCTGGGCGGTTTGAATAATCTCTTCAGTAAGTGCGGTGTCAATCTTTGCTTTCAGAGTAGTCTCGGAAGCACGAAAGGCTTCCATGCTTCCATTCAGTACCTCATCTGTTGTTACATGAAACCCATCTCGATACAGTGGCGCATGAGGAGAACTTATCACGATAGTCTCTGGTTGAAGGGCAACAATACGGCGAGCAATCTCCCTATAGGCATCAATTGTTGTCTGAATTCCGCGTTCTTCCCCACGACCAACCGAAGGAATAATGAGCGGTGGATGAGGGACAGCATAACCTGCAAGAATACTCATTATTTGCCTCCTTAACTTGAGAGCAAATTCACTAACGCAACGCCTTGGTACACTTTCCTTGTGCAACTTTATTAACAGAACCCAACTAACACTACATCGATAATTCCGAATAAGTAATTAACGCAACACCACACTGGGATTACGCCTTGGTGCTGTGCGTTTGTATTCAACGTCGGAATAGCCAATAAGCATGCATACCACTAAGGGTTTTTCTTCTAAATTCATATCCAAATATGACTGAATATCAGGCATTGCAACGATAGTGCGTCGCAAATACCCGTTATACAAAACACCAATGCCTAGCGTTGTTCCAACCATCTCAATAGCAGATGCCGCTAAACCAGCATCAACAGGATCAGGCGCTTGCACGCATAGCACCGCTGGAGCGTTACGGAATAGATAGTCTTGCGGTTGTTCTGTGTGTCGTAGCTTCAAGAAATTCTCAATCGAAGAACGCGGAATCGGAAGCTCTTTTCCTTCATCAAAAGCAATTTGAATGTTGCGCCATACTGTCTGTTTAAATTCTTCAAGACTATCCTGGATAAATACAAAGCGACATGCCTGAGCATTTTTTGCTGTAGGAGTATGCGCCGCTGCATCTATTAAGGTATGCAAATCGTCATACGATAGAGGTTCCTTTTTAAATTGGCGAACACTTCGGCGGAATTTGATGGTGTTGAGCATGTTTTGCGTAGGAATATCGAAAGTTTTTGCATCATAGTCAACAGGAGTATCGCTATATATCGAAATCGAAGGGGCTGCTTGGGGACATATCGCAACACAATGTCCGCACCGCAAACATTCGCCCGCTACCTGCGCTTTCCCTTCAGAAATTGACAGTACGCCAGAGATGCAATCAGCAACACAAGATCCGCATCCTGTACAGCGATCCTTATCGATACAAATCATTGCGAACTCCCTTCCTTCCGTGACACTTCAGGCACTATGAAGTTCTCCCTCATAAACGATTCTATGCAATTCTTCTTGAGATTTCAGTATATATGGCTTCCTTAAAACTACCGCCGTACAGCGTTAAAACTACGTCATACAAATCCCCCGTCAGTATGATGTTATTCTTAGAAGCAAATATCTGCATAGCATCATATGCTGCAAACATTGGATTATCTTCCGAAGAAGAGAAGTCTCCCTCTACTGCTTCGACAACATCGCCTTCGGCGTTTACCAATGTTGCCAAGTCAATACAATTCAACCACTGTAAATAGACGCCTGCTGGTTTTACGCGTAGTCGTTCAGAATCAATACGCCACGGAATACATTCCTCGGCATAAAACCCGCCTGCATATTCTCCCGATACCACATGCGTCTCATCGACACGATAAGCCTCTTGAAAGGTTGCAGTCCACCCCTGAGATTCACAATAGTTCACATGATCAAGCAAGGAATTAATAAAATCATCTTCTTTCCCCTCTGTATAAAACACAGGTGTTTCAAGAAAGTATTCGTCGGGACATTCAACTATCCTCCATCGATACCCCTCAGGCGTTACCTTAGCTGAATCATCGAACCATGAATGAAGGCGTCGCGCCTGAGTAAGAGCCCCTTTAAGCAGTTGTTCCTTTCGCTCAAGGTCAGCAATTTGCTTGTCGATAGACTCAATACGATCTTCCAACAACGCATTAAGGGAAGGGTTCGAAGGAGATTCTAAATACTCGTGAATTTCACGCAAGGACAAACCAGTACTTTGAAGAGCAGATATAAGAGCAAAATCAGCAAATTGCGTAAAAGCATAGTAGTTATAGCCGTTTTCTGCTTGAAGCGCAGGAACCAGCAGTCCAATTTTTGCATAATGGCGAAGAGTTTCTTTAGTAGTACGACAAAGGCTAGCGAATTCTCCCGACTTAAGCAGCGTTTCCATATTCACCCCCAAAAGTTACTAGATTCCCCTTGACTATGTTGTTACCCCACAGTTTATCGTAGATATAACAAAAGATTCCACGTAAAGAAGAAAGGGTTGCTTAGATGGATTCATCTAAAAAGAAGATTTCCGATCAAAAGCCTGTTACCGAAATAAACGCAGCGGGTAATCCCTTGGCTTCAAGCTGGATTGCCACTATTGCAATTATTTGGTGCGGACAAGCAATTTCTATCTTTGCAACGGTAGCGGCAAGCTTTGCTGCTATTTGGTACATAACTGAAAGCACTTCCTCTGCCGTTTGGCTTTCCTTGGCTTCTATGGCAGCACTTTTGCCCGTTGCACTTCTCAGCCCTTTCGGCGGTGTTGCTGCTGACCGTTACAACCGAAAACATATTGTTCTTCTCGCCGATGGGAGTGCTGGATTCTTTTCGCTTGTTCTTGCCCTAGTTGTGATGTCGGGACATCTCAGCGTCCCTTTAATGTTACTTTTGCTTGCTATCCGTACAGGAGGTCAAGCATTTCATGGTCCCGCAATGACTGCATTGATGCCCCACCTTGTTCCTAAGCGACACCTTATGCGCATCAACAGCATGGACCAGAGCATCACGAGCTTATCCACTATTGTTGGGCCAGCGCTAGGAATCTTGCTCTACACTTATGTGGGACTTCATGGTGTCATGTTGCTCGATGCCTTTTGTGCAGCAATCGCATGCTTATGCCTTGCTAGCGTTAAAGTAAAAGCCAATATCTCTCCCAACAATAATCACGATTCAGTATTCGCTGAACTAAGAGAAGGAGCAACCTTTATCTATAAAGATAAAGGTCTTCGCAACCTTATGCTTCTTATCATGTTTACCATGCTCTTGTTTATGCCCGTAGCATCCCTTGACCCTCTTATGGTTTATGAACATTTCAAGGGCGATGGTTTTCAGGCCTCACTTGTTGAAGCGGTATTTGGTATCGGATTGCTCATAGGATCTGCCGTAATACTTGTGTGGGGCGGCGGAACAAAGCGCATACCTCTCGTTATTGTTTCGGGTATTGTGCTCGGTCTTGCACTTGCCGCTTGCGGCTTCTTGCAATCAGATCGATTCCCTCTCTTTGCGGTGTTAGTAGGGGTAACGGCAGCAGCAATTGGTTTTTACAATGCACCCATTATGCCGATTCTGCAAGACAAAGCGCCTGATGAAAAGTTTGGTCGTGTTATGGGTATATTCTTAGCCGGATCTTCCCTTGCAGCACCACTTGGTTTAAGTTTTTCAGGTTTTATCGCCGAAGCAATTGGCATTACCACCTGGTATAGCGTGTGTGGATTATTGGTAGCAATCTGTTGCGCAATTGCTTGGTTTAATAAAAACATTCGTGCATTAGATACCACAGACGAAACGAAAGAAGACTCACAAATATAAGTGAATTGTCGATGATAAAAGCCCATCCACTTCCTTCAGGCAAACTTACGCGCTTAATCGCTTTGAAATAAAGCAAAGGGCATAGCGAAAAGATTCGACAAAAGATATTTCCGTCCCTCAGGTTTTCGTCGAACACCTACGGCTATGCCTTAAAAGCTTTATTTCAAAGCGGCGCTTCAGAATTTGCCTTCACGAAATAAACTGGCTTTTTTATAAATGTATTTCTAAAAGCTTTGTTCCATGATATTGAGAGTCTTCATAATATTGCGGCGACTCAACGTACCTACAAGCTTGCCATCCTGTACAACTGGCGCCTTCTTAATCTTCTTATCCGCCAAAGTTCGAAATGCCAGATCGGCATGTTCGCGGGCATCAACGGTAATGACGGATTTTGTAGCAAGTCGCATTGCATCCAAGTCGTAGATTGCCCTAATACGAAACCACGTACGGAAAGGTTTCTTCTCAGTCTGTTGGCGCAATTTTGCGTGCTCTTATTCCAATCGAAGACCAAGGCGGAGACATCTTCTTCGGTGAGCCCGCCCTCGACTTGAACGACTGGTTTGTCTGCAACGACAAGGGACAGGGTTATATCAACGTTCTTAATGCTGCAAAGCTTATTCAAACTCCTCAGATCTATTCCATGTTCCTGCTCTGGATGCTCTCTGAGTTGTTTGACACACTTCCCGAAGAAGGCGATCTGGAAAAGCCTAAGTTCGTATTCTTCTTTGATGAAGCTCACCTTTTATTTAACGACATGCCAAAAGAACTGCTTGATAAGATCATCCAAGTAGTTAAGCTTATTCGCTCTAAAGGCGTTGGCGTTTATTTCATTACGCAATCTCCTTCCGACATTCCCGACGAAGTACTTGCTCAGCTTTCCAACCGAATTCAGCATGGTTTGCGCGCTTATACACCAGCAGAACAAAAAGCCGTTAAGGCAGCCGCTACTTCATTTAGAGCAAATCCAAACTTCGATTCCCAAGAAACAATCCTTGAGTTGGGCACGGGAGAAGCATTGGTTTCCTTCTTAAATGAAGATGGTCAGCCAGAAATTGTAGAACGTGCAAAAATCCTACCTCCCCAATGCTTGATGGCAGCTGCAAGCGAAGATGCTATCAAGGGCGTTATGGATAGTCAGTCTGACTTGATGGATAAATACGGCACCGCGATCGACCGTGAAGGCGCCTTTGAAATTATTTCTGGTGAAGCCGAAAAAGAAGAAGCAGCCCAAGCAGAAGCAGAGGCTAAAGCCGAAGAAGAAAAGAAAGCTATCGAAGAAGCTAAAGAAGCAGAGCAGGCTGCCGAAAAAGCTCAAAAAGAAGCGGAAAAGGCAGCAGAGAAAGCTGCAAAAGCCCAAGCAAAGCAGCAAGACCAGATGATGAAAGAAGTTGGAAAAATTGCTTCTTCTATCTTAGGTACCATCGGCAGAGAGGCAGCGCGACAGATCAACCGCAACATTTTAGGTGGACGTCGTCGTTAATCTAGCTGCGTCTGCCCTAATCAAGGCTTTCCGATAAATCTCACATTTCGCTAGCGCAATAAAGCTTATACAATAAAGAACCAAAACAAACAGCTCCTTGGATTTCCAGGGAGCTGATTTTATGTACAGGAAATTAGGAGTATGCGACATTAAACGTATGCGCCACTAGCTAATGTGATTCAGATATGTCGCCAGGATCAAACGAGGGTTCCATAATCTCTACCAAGCGATCACCAAACTCTGAAGAGCTTTCTGGATAACTAATAGTCAAGTTAACTATGCTTCCTTCGCCAACGTATTCTTTTATATAAATAACTCGCCCGTTAGTGTTATAGGAATACACATACCACGTATTTCCTGAAGCAGTGTATCCGTCTATACCAATGGAATCTTCCATTTCCTTCAAACGCTCGCTTGCCGTTTCATCAAAGACGTTATTAGTACCCCACGCTTCAACACGAATAGTGCCCGTCGAATCCGACGCTAACGTAAGACCATCCCCATTTGCACTTACGTCAAGCGGAACAAAATCTTCTGGATAGGCAAAGCTATAGCCGTAACGCGCATTGGTGAATACCGCGAAATCATCTATAGAAGATTCAGAGATAGTTCCTGCTCCCAACATATCTTGAGCATCGTCGCTATAGGCAGGTTCACCCTTTTGGCGAGCAGATTCTTCAGTGCCCTCGGTAGTAGAATCCTTTTCGCTATCTTCCACTTCTCCCTCTTCAGCCTCATCAATAATTGTTACCCGAGGATCTGCTTCAGAGGGTTGCTCTTCCTGAGATTGATTAAGCGACGTAACAAAAAGCACAGCAGCAACAATTATTGCTACAACCGCGACGCCAATACCTACCCCAATACCAATCTTTGCATTTTTGGAAAGTGGCTTTTTCTGAGAAGTATTCATCTCAGCAGAGCCTTGAGATGGCTGCAAGGATGATGCAGGCGACATCAAAGGCTCGGTGGATTGATTTTGGGGCATAGCAACGGTAGGCTGCTCTGCAGAAGTATCGGTTAGATATTCTTGCTCAACAGGGGTACCACAATGCGTACAATACTTGGCGGATTCCTCTATTTCTTTACCACAAGAAGTGCAATACATCGTGTTCTCCTAGCTCCAAACCGCAAATAGCTATCGCAAAACACTTGTCGTTACGTTACGTCTATTAATTAAGTATTTGCAATGTCTTTATTTTAATTTGATTCGCTGTCTGGCGATTCGCTAATTTCTTTCGAATCGTCCTTTAAGGTAAATTCCCAAGAACAGGAGCATGTTTCGTCAGTTACATCGGGGTAACAACTTAAACAGCGACACTCAATACGATCATCTATCGCAGAAGCAAAGCAGCTATATTCATAGATTGCGGCATATTTGCAGGGATGAAATTCCATACCCTTACGAGATCGAGCCGATTGAACACGACAATCAATAACACGATTAATGACACGGCCTTCTTCTTCAATCACTTCGCATTTGTTAGCACGATCAACAATATGCAGCGGCAAAGCCTTAGCAAGACCTTCCAAACCTGGATGTTCACCCAATCCTAAAAACTTCTTTAATCGACGAGCTTCAACGGGAGAAAAACGCTTCCAAGCCTCTTTGTCATGATACATAGCCTCATCCATGCCAAACTTCCGTTCAACCGACTGAAACCATACCCCATCAAGCGCAACACTATCTTTTGCATCAATTTCCATCAACTCAAGCAGTTGCTCTTTAGTCATAGAACGAATGGTTTCGTTAAGCATGTAATCCTCCTGTATTAATTCACTAGTCCCCTGTAAAAGTATGTTTCCATGATAGTCATTTATCAAAGGTAAAACCGAATTGTGTTCGTCAACGACTTGACAACCTAGAGCCATGCCAACCCTAATTAGTTTCCCGTTTGGATAAACTTGCATTCATAATTACTGAAACAAACAAAGAACTCGGCATACTACATACGCCGAGTTCTTTTCTGTACAGAGTAAGTCCTTCTATCTATACGTTAAGCAAAAGCTAGCTGCATGCGATTTCGTGCAAATAGAATGCCTGCTAATGCCAAGGCGGAACCGAGACCCGTATAAAAAATAGCAATAAACACCGAAGGGGCAATCCCTGATACACGCAGCGCAATTCCGCCAGTCATCATAATTGCCATAATAATGAACGATTTCAAATCAAAGAAATGCCAGAAGTACTGATGCTGTTCCTCATAATTCGTAATTCGCTGAGTATGCTTTTTGGTCAGCTTATAAAACGTACCGAACCAAAATACTAGGCCTACCGCTACTGAAAGCACTTCATTGAGCGTGGTGACATATCCCTCAGCATATGCCTCAAGACCAATGTGCAGAATATTAACTCCAGCAGCAACCCACACTAGTGCCGCAATAATAAGTAAGTTTTGTTTCTTAACCTGAAAAGGCTTTCTTTTAGAAGCGTTATTAGAATTTTGAAGCACCATAATTTGCTCCTTGTCTTACAATGAACAGTGTTCACCTGAACACTGTTCATTGTAAAAAGAAAGCGTCTCTAAATGTTTTACATTTCAGAAGTAGTAGCTTTTAGAAGGAATTCTCCCTGAACACTCCACTGCTATGTTCAGATACTAGAAATGCGAAGGAAACACCATGGTTAAAGGACCCGCTGCAATGCGAAACACCATAATTGATGCCGCTTATGCACATGCCTGCGTTGAAGGATTAGCAGCATTAAGCATTCGTGGTATCGCAAAAGAATGCGATATAGCCGTTGGAACCATCTATAACTACTTCCCCGATAAAGCAGCCCTGGTAACGGAGGTTATAACTAAATTCTGGCGAACGATCGCATTTTCAGAAGAAACAAAAAGCTGTCTTAATTACCGCCAAGGAGAAAACTTACTAGTATTTTGCGAACGTCTCTACACCACCATGCAGCAAGCTCTTCATCAGTTCAAGATAAACTGGCTAGGCGAAGTGTCGTCTCTTGATGCTCGAACTCGCCAAAAATGTCGCCAGGCAGAAAATGCCTGTTTTGAGCACATTTATCAAAGTCTGGAAAAGGTAATCTATGCTGATAACTCAATCAAACAGGAACGCATTGCCTCTATAGGCGCAAACAAACTTGCCCGTTTAATTTGGCAAGATATACATCACTCTTTAAGAATAGGCGATGACAGTTATAAAACTATGTTTGGCCTTCTAAAGCTTGCGCTGTATTAAATGGCGATAATACCTAAATAAACAATAGGGCTTCAGGAAAGATTCCTAAAGCCCTGCAAAAGTAAACGTCTATTATTAGCTACTATCCGTTATTACCTTTTGCCCTATTCACTTCTTAGCACTTCAACAGGATCTTTTCGACTTGCCGAAGATGACGGAATAAGTCCTGCAATAAAGGTTAAGAACACACTGATAAGAACCAGCACTGCAGCAGCCGTAGGAGGCAATGCCGCAATATTAGGTACGTCAAAGAGTAACTCGATGAGTGCACTTATCGGTATACAGAGCAAAGCCGTAATACCCACACCAAGTAGACCTGCAATCAAACCCTCAATAATTGTTTCAGCATTAAACACATGCGAAATATCCTTTTTACTTGCACCGATCGCACGCAAGATACCAATTTCCTTGCGACGTTCCAGAACGCTGATATAGGTAATTACACCGATCATGATGGAAGATACCACCAAGGAAATTGACACGAACGCAATTAATACGTAACTAATCATATCGACGATCGTCGTAACCGAAGACATCAGAGCACCCACAATGTCGGTATAGGTAATAACTTTATCCTCTTCGCCACTTTCCTCCATTTGAGAATTATACGAATCAAGAATTTCTATAACGTGCTCTTTACTCTCAAAATCAGTAGGATAGATATCTATACCCGAAGGCTCTGATTTGTCCGCATAACCCAACTCTCGCAAATTACTGTCATAGGTGGTTTCACCGCCTGTCATCATGGACATCATAAGTTCGCCTAAACTTTCTTCGTCCATATTGACCTTAAAAGCATTCGCCATTGCATTGGGATCAATCTGCATAGCAGAAGCCATATTGGTAGCAAGTTGTGCCATCTGAGCCTGCATGGCACCACCAAGCTGCTGCTGCAGCGCCGTACCAAACTGAGACATTGTGGTAGAAATTGCTTGCGTCATATACTGCTGAATAGCAGCTTGAAGTTGTGCCTGTACCGAAGCCTGAAGTGCGGTAGTGATTTGTGATTGAATTTGCAAAGCAACATTGCTATCAAGCTGTTGGGCGGTTTGTTCTCTAACCTGCTCTGCAATTTCCTCTTCCAACGCACTGGTATCTATAGCCTCATTTACTCCACCACTAATGATTTCTTGAGCTTCACCAGAAGATAAATAAGCATTTAAAGCAGAATTAAAATCACCATAATTAGAAGCGTTGGCTGCATACCAAGGCCAAAATGTCCGCACTGTTTCTTTCATGGCATTCGCCAAAATTCCAGAATTAACTGTCACGCCTTCTTGGAGATCAATGCTATTCAAGTCAAACGACATATTCGTCAGACTATCAAGATCCATCTGACTCGGATCAACCTGAATTGATGATGCATCAAACGCAGGCAGTGAACTCATATCAACACTAACGTTTGACAAGTCTAGGTTCATATCGCCCAAACCTGCTGTAAGCGCACTTTCGTCTATCTTGAAAGCAGCCGAAATCGCATTGCCGTCAATGGTGAATAAGGAATCCATGCTGAAACTAGAATTGCCCTCGTCTTCTTCACCAAAGGGTTTGCCCGTAAATACATTAATATCGGAATCTGCCAGCTGATCTTGTACAATCTTGCTCTGAGAGGCCTGTTCAATAATGTGGTCAGTCAAAGACGCGGGATAATTAATGCCTGAAGATAACATCGAAGCATTGGCATCCTCTTTCGGCTGCACAATGCCCACAATCTTTATTTCTTCGCCATTGTCAATCAAATCGCGCATATAGCTTTCGTTGTCGGTCTTATCTCGCCAAACATCGTAGCCACTGTCATATTCGTAATAGTCTGCTGCATTCACCAGCTTAAACGTAACATTTAAAATATCGTCGTAGGTTGGATCAGTAATATCGTCAGGAGCAGTTACCTCTTCTTCATCGGCAAACTGTTCCACCATGGTTTCTAATTCTTCTGAATCACGCAATCCTAGTGTGTATAGCATGAAGTCACTAATACCACCATTGCCGGTAAGAACCAAAACGCATTCATTGTAGTTTTGAGGCCAATGACCAGCTTTTACATCGTATTGGTTTTCATACAAATTCGGATTGCTGGGCATTTCATAAAACACATTGGTGCTCATGCTGGCGCTCATAATACTATTTGAACTTACCGTGGAACTAATACCCAAGGAAGAAAACGAGGTATCGGGATTCACCTGATGAATGGTTTTTGTATCAGAACTATATATTTGCGGTACCACATCGTAGCTGTATTCAATTGTTGATGTGTACTGTTCAATACCGCTTTGACCACTATCGAAATACTCTTTTAGCGAAGCCAAGTCGTTCGAGGTCACACTCGACAACATATTGGTAATCATGTTGATTACCTTGACGCGGTCATTCCCATCTCCTTCTTCGCCATTGGCAGAATCGCTGCCTTCCGCTGCAGCACCCACCATCATAGAAGTCATATCAAAACCGGTACTTTGAATTTGCAGAGGATATTGTGAAAGGGTTTCTTCTTCAACATTAGCAATATAGGTATTTACGCCATTTGCCAGAGCCAAAATTGCTGCAATACCAATAATGCCAATAGAACCCGCAAAAGCCGTCATAATCGTACGGCCCTTTTTAGTCATAAGATTATTAAACGACAACCCGAGCGCAGTCAGAAAACTCATACGAGTTTTGCGAATTGGTTTATCAGATAAGCGCATTTCCTCTTCGGTTGGCTCATAGGGATCTGTATCGGAAGTAATAACGCCGTCCGTTAAATTCACAATACGCGTTGCATACTGCTCTGCCAATTCTGGATTATGTGTAACCATTACCACCAAACGATCTTTGGCGATTTCGGTAAGCAAATCCATAATCTGAACACTTGTCTTAGAATCAAGGGCGCCTGTAGGTTCATCAGCTAAAAGAATTTCTGGATCATTAATTAACGCTCGAGCAATTGCAACACGCTGCATCTGACCACCAGAAAGCTGACTAGGCTTTTTGTTTACATGCTCGCCCAAGCCAACTTCTTCAAGTGCCTTCTTCGCACGTTCTTGACGCTCTTCTTTTGAAACGCCCGAAAGCGTAAGCGCCAATTCGACATTCGCCAAAATGGTTTGATGAGGAATTAAATTGTAGCTTTGGAATACAAATCCAACTCGATTATTGCGGAAGGTATCCCAATCGTGGTCTTTATATTCCTTAGTAGAAATGCCATCAATGATTAAATCGCCATAATCATAATGATCAAGCCCACCCACGATGTTAAGCAACGTGGTTTTACCAGAGCCAGACGGTCCTAGAATTGCTACAAATTCATTATCGCGAAATGAAACCGAAATATCATTGAGTGCTACCTGAGTAAAATCGCCCGTAGTGTACGATTTATAAATGTGCTGCAGTTGAAGCATAAAGGGCCTTCCCCAATTACGTAGTATTTTTACCCATTTTTATGATAATGGTACATAACCTATCTAATAATTGAAGAAGTGAAAGTGTCATTTATCTGTAAAAACTATAAGAACTCGCCCGATCCAGTCTGAACCAAGCGAGTTCTTAGACACATTGAAGTAAAGTGATGGGTTACTGCTGACACTATTCACCAAAGAACACAGCTCTTGTTTCGAGTTCTTTGGCAGAATCTTTTGACTTTACTGCCAGTGAACCAATAACCATACAAAGAAGCGAAACAGTAATACCTATAACAATTTGATGCAAGCCAAAGAAAGTTATTCCCGCAGCCATGGTTCCACAATAAGCAAGCGTTCCACCTACCATCGAAAGCAAAGCGCCTGTTTTATTTGCCTTTTTCCAGAATAGACCCATCACCAAGACCCAACAGAAAGCCGTTTCAAGACCACCAAAAGCAAACATGTTAATCTTCCAAATAACATCAGGGGGAACAACAGAAAGAACAAAAACGATAACTCCCACAACAAATGTAAACACCTGGCTATAACGAGCAACCTGCTTTCCATTTGGAACATTGCTCTTTTCTTCACAGCGATGAAGATACATATCTTTAATGATGGATGAGGAAGAAAAGATCAACAAAGATGCTACTGTGGAAATCGAAGCAGCAACAGGACCAATAATAGCCACACCAGCTAACCACGGTGGCAGCGATTGAACAATAGCAAGAGGAATAATGTTATCAACGCTATTTCCGTAAGCAGAAATATCAGCAGGTAAGATACCTTTTGCCAATACACCAAGCGCAGTAACACCAATCATCATTGCGCCAATAATTATGGTTCCAATAATCATTGCTTGGCGAAGAGACTTAGAGTCTTTATAGCCCATACACCGCACAACTGATTGAGGCAAACAGAACGTGAATACGCCAACAAGAAGCCACTGGGTAAAATACAATCCAATTGGCATATCTCCGCCGCCGAAAGGCTCTAACAGTTGAGGATTATGGGTTTGAAGATTTGCCATGATATTAGTGTAGCCACCACCAGCATTCAAAATTGCCATCTTATTACCAGG
>OCQB01002031.1_pt1 | contig 14541 bp, 13 predicted proteins | sample 1538631 | NCBI WGS metagenome assembly OCQB01 (sample SAMN04571713, study PRJEB22368) | human gut metagenome | biome: human gut; material: stool | host: Homo sapiens | place: Luxembourg | collected 2012-10-19
AAAGCCATAAGGTGTATAAAGGGCATACAGACTTCCCTTCTATTTTTGTTATATTTTAACGATATATATTGATTTTTTCAAAAATATATGTTATAATTTAAATACAAGATTGATCGGGAGCGGATGTTCCTTTTCGCCTTTTTTCTTTTCATTTTATTGTTTTCAAATGTAAAATGAGTATATGATTTTGCCAATCATGGCGTGTCGGTTGGCGGGCAGACGCCGGTGTATATTACCGATTCGGAAATGCAGCAGTCTGTGAAAGAATGTTATTTCAATTTTGGGGCGCAGGCGCAGGTTGCTCCGCAGACTGTTTTGAGCCAGGTACCCGTTTATTTCCAGAAAGGCAATTGCATCGTGTGTGCGGTGAGCCGTTTGCTTTTGTACTGGAATAATAATGGTTTTCCGGACTTATGCCTGCCGTCAATACTCAGGCTAAGTTTGAAGTGCTTATGAGTGCCGTAGACAAATATTTCCCTAAATATGCGAATAGTAACATCCCGCCGGCGATGGCTCAATATGCGTCTGATCGCTCCACGCCGCTGATTGATGGCAATGTATTTTATGTTTTCAGCACCAATGACTGGCCGCCGGCATATGATAAGATCAAAGATGAAATTGCCGCCGGGCGGACGCTGCTTCTCGGTTTTGCTCCGGCAAAAACCGGAAGTTACGATAAGATAGAAGACCATATGATGCTTTGCGTCGGCGCGGTATCAACCAATGCGGAACTGAATTATGTAAAGGTTGTCGACGGGCAGTCCTCTTCTATTGTGATGAAATGCTGGAATGCAGATATCAATGACTTTATCTGCAAAGTTACGGTGGCGCAGAAGACGATACTGCCCTGAGATAAAATTCCATTTATTCTGGGAGGGTGTACATGAAGCTTGTGAAATTTTTGTGTTTGTTTTGCTGCTGCATGCTGCTGTTTGCGGGGTGCGCGGGACGTTCTGAAAAGATCGAGAAAGAGGAAGAGCAGGTTTCAACAGGTTATCCGACAGGAACGATGCAGAGGCAGTATCTTTTTGTAGACAGCCGGCTCTATTTGTTTGACGACAACAGGGACGGAATTTGGAATGAACTCCCGGAGGGATTTACTTTTTACGGCGAAATCGTCAAAGAGGATATTTATGATTTCCCGGATGAAGATCTGGAATCCTCGCGAATTGAGCTTGGCTCTAAAGTTTATGTAAGCGAGAGTGATAAGGACAGAGTGTTTGTCCAGAGCAGTTCAGGTGGCGCATACAGGCAGCATCTGCTGAGCGAGGGCATATCTCCGTAAAAAATAAAGCGGTCTGGATTTTTCCAGACCGCTTTTCGCGCGATACGTCAGCTTTATCAGATTTTAAAGTGCACGGGCAGTCCGGCTTCCCGGCGGTAGCGGATCTCTCCTTCGATCAGCGGGCGCAGGTAATCTAGACATTTGTCGGTCACATTGTTTCCGGAGGGCGTAATATATTCATCCGGCACGCGCCGCACCCGATTTGCCACCTCGCGGACGTCTACGCTGTCGATGGTGATTTTGTAACCGGTTTTGCTCCGGATAAAATTCATCATGTGCCCAGTGACGCCGCGCAGCGCAAATTCAACTGCGCGCCGTCCGATCTGCACCGATTCGCGTATATCCGTTCGGGAGGCGATATGCGAGGCGCATCGCTGCGAGGTGTTGAATTCAACCGCGCGCGTTTTGCAGCCGATTTCCTCACGCAGCGCAATGGCAAGGCACGTGCCGGTGCCGGAAAGCTGCGTGTGTCCGAACGCGTCGGATTTGCGTCCGGGCAGACTTTCACATACATAAGCGCCGCTTGCAAATTTGACGCCCTCGGATACGGCGATGACCACGTTGGGATGCGCTTTGAGCGCCGTGCGCACGTCTGAAAAAAAGCTGTCCATATCAAATTCTCGCTCGGGCAAATAAATGTAGTCCGGGCAGCATCCGCCCGACAATCGGGGTAGCGCGGCCGCGGCGGTCAGCCATCCGGCATCTCGGCCCATGATCTCGGTGATGGTAACGGCTTTTGTCGTATAGACCGCACAGTCGCAGAGAATTTCCTTGACGGAAGTGGCTATGTATTTGGCTGCCGAACCAAAACCGGGACTGTGATCCGTTTCGCACAAATCGTTGTCGATGGTTTTGGGGATGCCGAGAATCCGCATTTCATAGCCGGCGCTTTCCATGTACTGGGAAAGCTTCAATACGGTGTCCATCGAGTCATTCCCGCCGATGTAGAAGAAAAAACGAATGTCGTATTTCTTGAAAATTTCCAGAATGTACTCGAAAGGGAGCGGGTTTTCAAGGGGATCCGGAAGCCTTTTCCGGCAAGAGCCAAGCGCTGCCGCAGGCGTGGTTTCGAGATCTGTAAAACGCTGCTCGCCGTTGAAAATTTTACCCAGATCGACTAGCCGTTCCTCGCAAAGCCCCTCGATGCCGTTGCGCATACCGTAGATTTTGCCGATCGATCCTTTTTCAGCGGCGGCAAGCGCGCCGCGAATTACGCCGGACAGCGTGGCGTTGATGGCGGCAGTCGGCCCCCCCGACTGCCCCACCACGGCGTTGCCGTAGAGTTTCTCCATTATGAAATCTCCATTCTATTTTATTAACAGGAACAGTATACCATATTTGTTTTTTTCAGTCAATCCGCTTACGGAAAAGCGCAGTTTTTTTTCAGTCATAGAGTGGTCAAAAAGATAAAACCGCGTAAGGCTATTCTTGACTGCGGCGCTCGCTTGTGTTAAAGTATGTATGAGAAAATAGTATATTTTTAAAGCTCGCAGAAGTGCAGTGTACTTTAAGAAAATGAAAGAGCAGGTTAATATTCGATGGCAACTGGGCAGTATGAAAAAATCAATGTTCGCGGCGTGGATTTTTTGAACGTTACATTGGACGAGGCTGCCGCGCTGGGCCGCGGAATGCTTTCGGGCGACCGTTTGTACGCCGAACGCAGAGATCGTGCAGATGTGCGTGGAGCAGCCGTCGTATTACGCATTATATAACAGCGCCGACATGGTTTTGCCGGACGGCGCCGGCGTGGTCAAAGCCGCAAAAATTCTCGGCACGCCGCTGAAAGGCAAAGCGGCCGGGGTGGAACTGGGCGAGAAAATGCTGGAATACTGCGCACAGAGCGGGGATGGGGTATTTTTTCTCGGCGCAAAGCCAGGGGTGGCGGAAGAGGCAGCGCGCCGGATGACCGGGAAATATCCGGGACTGTGCGTTTGCGGTACAAACGACGGGTATTTTCAGAAGTCGGGCGCAGAAAATGACGCGGTTGTGGAAAAAATCAATCGCAGCGGCGCAAAATTGCTTTTCGTATGCCTCGGCGTTCCCGTGCAGGAGGAATGGATTCGCGACAACCGGGCGCGTCTGGAAACGGTTCGGATGTGCATGGCGCTGGGCGGAAGTCTGGATGTCTATGCGGGCGCAGTGAAACGGGCGCCAAAAATTTTTATCCGGCTGTCGCTCGAATGGCTGTATCGGCTTTTGAAGGAACCGCGTCGGCTTGGGCGCATGATGAAGCTGCCGAAGTTTATTTTGGGTACCTACCGGGAGAAGCGGCACACCGGCCGAGCCTAGCATCCGTAAAGCCGACAATTTGTATAAAAATAACGGGGTTTTAGGTGCTGCCCGGAAGGCTTTTCACAAAATTGATAAATTTTCATCAAGTCACTTGTATAATTTCAAATTTGTGGTAAAATAAAATGCGGGTAGTAAGCTATTTTTATCCCGAATGTATGCGAGACAAAAATTTATTTATATTTTGGAGGACTTTGAAATGGCAGTTAGAGTTGCTATCAACGGCTTTGGACGCATTGGACGCCTTGCGTTCAGACAAATGTTCGGCGCAGAGGGCTACGAGATCGTTGCGATCAACGATTTGACCAGCCCGAAGATGCTTGCGCATCTTTTGAAGTATGATACCGCGCAGGGCAGTTATGTTGCGGCCGGACATACGGTGACCAGCAAGGAGCCCGTTTTTGCTGAGGATGGAAAGACGGTCGTCACGCCCGGTTCGATCACGGTCGATGGCAAAGAAATTACTATTTACGCGATGCCGAAGGCGGCGGAGCTTCCTTGGGGCAAGCTGGATGTAGACGTCGTGCTGGAGTGCACGGGCTTCTATTGTTCCAAAGACAAGGCGCAGGCGCATATCGATGCCGGTGCGAAGAAGGTCGTTATTTCGGCGCCTGCCGGAAAGGATTTGCCGACGATCGTTTACAGCGTAAATGAAAAGACGCTGACATCTGCGGATAAAATCATTTCTGCGGCTTCCTGTACGACGAACTGTCTGGCGCCGATGGCTAAGGCACTCAATGATTATGCGCCGATTCAGAGCGGAATCATGACCACGGTACACGCATATACCGGCGATCAGATGATTTTGGACGGCCCGCACAGAAAGGGCGATCTTCGCCGTGCGCGTTCCGGCGCGCAGAACATTGTTCCGAACTCGACTGGCGCTGCGAAAGCAATTGGTCTGGTTATTCCGGAACTGAACGGCAAACTGATCGGCTCTGCGCAGCGTGTTCCCGTCTGCACCGGATCGACGACGATTCTCGTTGCGGTCGTCAAGGGCAAAGACATCACGGTTGACAGCGTTAACGCTGCGATGAAAGCCGCTTCGTCCGAATCGTTTGGCTACAATACGGACGAGATTGTTTCTTCCGATGTTATTGGTTCGCGCTACGGTTCGCTGTTTGATTCCACGCAGACGATGGTCGCTAAGATCGACGACGACACTTATCAAGTTCAGGTCGTTTCGTGGTATGATAATGAGAATTCTTATACCAGCCAGATGGTTAGAACCATCAAGTATTTTGCCGAAAAGGTATAAGTCTGAGATTGCAGTTGAAACCGGCCGTATGATTTCATGCGGCCGGTTGATTTTGGCAGATTTATGGTATTGCTCTTTTTCCTAAAATCTCTTGACAAGCACGGACGGTTTGTGTATAATTGAATAGCACGCTAAGAAACGGCGGCGTGTCATGGAGAAGTACTCAAGTTGGCCGAAGAGGCGCCCCTGCTAAGGGTGTAGGTCGGGAAACTGGCGCGCGGGTGTTCAAATCTCTCCTTCTCCGCCAAAGAGAAACGGCAATTTTCGATCAGAAGATTGTCGTTTCTTTTTGTTCTTTTCTCTATTCACTTTTTATTTTTCTCTTTTCTCTAAAATTACCGTTTCCAGATAAAAGATAAGAAAGAAGAGATAAAAGTAAAGGTAGCTTTGCTCCGCAAAGCATTGATTATAAAAAAGAATTATTGTAGAATTCGTGTAGAGGTGATACTGATGAGCAGCCCGTTACTCGATAAATCTCTTGCTTTTGCAACACAGATCGTTTTGTTTTACGAGGAATTTTCTAAAACAAGAAAAGATACAACTATCGTAAAACAATTACTTCGTTCAGCACGAGTATCGGGGCAAACATAAACGAAGCCATTTACGGTAACAGCAAAGCTGATTTTATATCTAAACTTCATATTTCACTGAAAGAAACAGGCGAAAGCATTTATTGGATTACGCTCTTAAAAAGAACAAAGCTAATGGATTATAATTTTGATGAACTATTATCATTGGCGCAAGAAATAAAACGAATGCTGATTGCATCCCTAAATACCGCAAAGGAAAACAAATGAAAACTCTTTTTACTGCCTTTAAAGGCATACACAATACTTCTTTTCAGTTGGTCGATCAATTGGGAGCAAATTATGTCTTGTTAACCAATAGCTTCCAAGGTATAGAAAAAGATATTTCTTCCATTGACAGTGATGATAGTATCGTGTATATGTTTGGTGTTGATAAGACTTTGGTGGACAAAATCCGAATTGAAACCTGTGCAAATTATAATGAAGAAATGGTCTATACAAAATTCGATATACATACTTTAGAAAACAGGTTTAGAAGCGGAAATATTTTTTACACCGTATCTGATAAACCTACGCATTATTTATGCAATGCAGCGTATTATCATATGCTCAAGAAAAATCCAAATACAGTTTTTATACATATTCCTTCTTTAAAAGGCATGCGTGTGGATATGATGCATAAACTTGTTAAAGTTTTGAAAGATGATATAATTCACTAAAACATCGTAAGGGGAAAAGTCTTTCGTTAAAAAGGCACGCTCAGCTCACCGGTTTGGTTGTAAACGCTCTCACAACGGCTCACAGTCGCTTCCTCTTGCGGTGCTCGGCTCTGGTTGCGGCGGATAAACCGCCTTGGCAATCGCCGACCGCCACGCCAACAAATCCTCTCTGTATCCCGCACCGCGGGCGCTCGGATGTGTTGCCACCCTTTCTGCGAGCTACGAGCGTTCACCTCCCACCACCGAAATGCCGAAAATATCTTTTTCATGTGCCTCTCACAACGAAAGAGGAACCACGATATATTGTGGCTCCTCTTTCTTTTTGATACTATATATTGTGTTTTTACTTAAATTAGGTACGTGAACGGTACGTACCTAACTAATTTTTACCGCCATTTTTTACTATATTTTCCGCTAAATTGCATATTGATTTTGATTTTTTCCGATTTTCTTCTGTGAGCAACGTGGCGATCGCATCTTTCAGAGATGTGTCAAACAAGTACTCAGAAATGCCTTTCGGAAAGTACTTGTATTCGCTTTCATTTTGTATTCGAAAAAACCCCGGTTCTACCGGGGGAGGGAAAAGACGCTTAAAAGGGGCGAGCTATAAGCAAGCCCCAAAATAAGAAAAATACCGTATAAAGTATCACACAAGAATGAATAGTGCGTTCGACCCGTTTACGGGTAGCAGTGCGTGAGATGCAATAATATAATTCGGTGCTCCTTTCAGAGGTTAAGCTGGTAATAGCCCCTTATAGGGGCTGTGCAAGACCACCGGTTTACCGGTGGTCTTGAATTATATATCCGGCGGGCTTACACTCCAAAGAATTAAAGACGGTAAGATCAAGAGTTATGCGCAAATGCAGAAATCCGTTACATTGGACGGTGCGACCGCCCCTTGTATATTACAGCAGGCAGGGCGCAGGGGGTGAAGGGCGGCGGATCCACTTGGCTTGCTCTTGACGTCTTGTGGGTTGTCTGCTAGCTTGCCAGCGCTTGGTCGGTCTCCATCGCCTCCAGATGCTTCATACTTCTAAGCTTCGCAATAACGCTTTTGTTTTCTCCCGGGCTTTTTTGTTCTCTTGGGCGTAAATCGCCTTAAGTATCTTGGCTACATGCTTTACTTTGGATCGGGGAACAACAGAGAATATGTTTCTATAAAAATGGATGGTGCAACGCTAGTATTTTGCCTCTGGATATGCTTCTTCTACGGCTTTCAGCATCCCCCAAGCATTTTTGCCGCTGACGACAAGTTTTACGCCGTCTAAACCGCGACCTTTTAGCCATTTGAAAAATGCAACCCAGCTGGTTTTATCCTCTTTTATTCCTCGGCTATACCCAACACCTCGCGGTAATCGTCTTCATTTATCGCGATTGTCATCTAAACAGCTACATTTTCATACTTTCCGCTCCAAATTCAGCACAGATATATCCCGTTTACATATACATAAGGATATTTTTTGTCCTGTAGCGGACGGTTCCGCCGGTTTTTGATATGCATATACATGGCAGGGGAAATATTATAGGTAGAAAAATATTCAGACAACTCGTCTTTCTATCAGTGCCACAACTTTCACAGAGTTGGACAAGCATTGAATTTGTGGTGGCTTTTCCTTGCCTGTATTTTTTTGTATTTTCCTAACAAAATATGTTGACAAAATTAAAAAAATATTATAAAATTTTTACAGTATAATAATAAGTTTAAGTAAAATTAAGGAGAATGCTTTTATGCTCAAACCAAGTCGATATGTAATAATGGAAAAAAACAATAATGGCGAATTGTTAATGGAAATTTGAAACCGTTAAAATCTTAGCCTGTTATCACTCGTTACAGGGGGATAATAAAATTTTCCAAAAGACTTGAAAACAAAGAATTTATCGAAGTTTACTCATCCTATTCCTTTATACGATTTTACAGAAATTTACGCTTGTCCTAACACCTGTAAGGGCAAAAACAAGGGAAGCAAAATCTGGTGACAAGATATAACAGAGTGCGGTAATTGAAGCGCTGTGACATATAGGGAGGAATCAAAGAATGGAACTACGAATATCAAGTATTCCTATCATGCTCGAATATATATCAGGACTGAATACAGAGCCTGCAAACATGGCCTTGTTAAGAAAAATTTTCGATCATGAAGATTATCAATTTGAGATAAAGAGATATGGTTTGCCCTCTGTGGAACCCCTTGTATCTTATTTTTCACACCTTAAATGCATAAAAGCAACGGATATTCCTGATTTAAGCGATGAACGAAAAAGCGCATTAAGAGATAAGCATAATCTATGGCTAGACTGTGCATTCAATCCAGAAAAATATTATGATCGGTATGAAAAAGTAAAGCATATCCTTTGTGAGCAAACCATTCAAAATTTACAGCATAAGCTCTCTGCTGCGTTTCCCAATGACATTGCCATAAATGATGCAAGTATTGTATCAACGCTAAGTTTTGGACCCTCCTTTGGATATGTATATGAGAATGCAATACATTTGGATTTGTTTGGTATTGAGGATATTTGCACAATTGAAGAATTGCCATACATCGCTCTTCATGAGATGCACCATTTACAAATTCAAAAACTCATTGGCAGTTACCATTCTTTCACCAAAAATTTCAGTTTATTGGATAAATACATATTTAGATTTACCGGTGAAGGCTTAGCGATTAAGTTTTGCAATAACGCCGAAGGTGTTGCATCAAAAAGAATTGACAATCATTTAAATACCAATATAGGTATTCCGGCGATATGCATCCTTAACAATCATTTTGAGGAGCATCTCAGTCTTTTTAATGACACAGTTAAGAAGATTAACCAGAAGTCAATTACTGCCAGTGAAATTGATGAACAGTTCAGATCCTATTGGTGGAATCCTTATCTTTATAAAGATGAGATTGTGTATCTACCTCAAACGCCAATATATAGTTTTGGAAATGAGATTTTTGGATGTATTTTCGATACTTTTGGAATTGAAATACTGTTTGAATGTTTTTATAACCCAGCTAGAACTATCGAATATTTCAACAAAGCAAACTGTGGGTATGTTATTTCAGAAACGTAAACTCGGAAGGGGTAGTAAAATATTCTTTCAAGCAGTAGGACGGTTCCCCATGGGGACAAAATACCCTTTTGTACAAACCGCAGGTTTGTGCAAAAGGGTGTATTTCGCTCTTTTACCTGCCGATAACTCGGATAAGCAGTCCTCCCTTGTTTCGGCTCGTAAGGGCAAAAACAAGGGAAAATATATAAGGTTTGAGCATTTAACGGGTGAAACGCCTTGAAAATACAGGCTTTTTCCTTACTTCTATAAACACTTACAAGGACTTATAAGACGATTTTTTCCTGTCAAATCAATAAAAAACAAAATAGAAATGATAAAAAAGCAGTTAAAGAAAAAGGTTTACAGTTTGGGGGATGAAAATAGCATTTATAAAATAGCAAATGAATGTATTAAGTATTTTAGCGAAGATGATAAATAGAGGAAAAAATGAAAAATAAAATAGTTGATGCTTTATTAAATATAAAATATCTGTTTTCAACCGCAAATAAAGCGGATAAATTACTTATGCCCATTATGTTTCTTAGCATTTTTATGGAATGTGCGGTATTGTTTATAAACACGATATTACCCAAATATATTATTGACAGCTTAACGATAGATAAGAATATTCATTATACATTAAGAACGGTTATCATAATGGTAATCGTTAGACTATTATCTACCGCTATTTTTACTTTACTTGAGGATATAACAAGATATAAAAAAGAAAGATTAATTCAGCAGCATTATAAGCAGTTCAGCGACAAAACCATGTCGCTTGATTTGCAAGATGTCGAGGATCCAATTGTTGCCGATCAAAAAGAAAACGTTCAAAAAATAATAACATGGAACTCAATGAATATAGATGGGATCAAAAACGCATTGGGGGGGATTTTATCATATAGCATACAAATTGTGGGGTTTGCGTATATAATATCTACTCTCAATTTTTTTATAGTTCTATCTGTTATCGTTGTTTTGTTAGTAAATGCTCAATTAAATCATTTGAATCATAAACTTATGAAAAAAGTTAATGATGAGTTGAATCCGATAAACAGAACATGGAAATATTTAAGCCGCATTACCGGAGATTATTCTTTTGGAAAAATAATCAGAATTGATAATCTTAATAAATGGCTTTTGGGAAAATGTGAAAAAAACAGAAGCGAGTATATAGAAAAAGAAACCGCAAAAAAGAATACATCTACGAAATACGGTATGATATCAAGCACGGTATCACTAATACAAGAAGGCGCGGTTTATATTTATTTAGTGCTTATACTTGTAAAAGGCGGGATAACATTCGGTGATTTTACCATGTATATATCTGCGGTTATGGCGCTTACTAATGCCATGAAAAGTATAGTGGGATACTTGCAGGGAATTGATTATACAGGTAGATATGTAATAGATTATCGTAAGTTTTTATCCATTCCAGAGCGCATTACTGTAACGAACGGTGAAAGTGTTCCCGATATAAGTAAAAACAATCTGCATATCCGATTTGACAATGTATCATTTCGTTATCCTAACTGCGAAAATTTCATTTTAAAGAACATCAATTTGGATATATATGGGGACAAAAAAATATCAATAGTAGGTGATAACGGCGCAGGAAAAACTACATTTATTAAACTTTTACTAAGACTTTATGACCCTACGGAAGGCAATATTTATATTAATGGTATAAATATCAAAAACATAAATACTGCCGATTACGTAGCTCTATTTTCTACTGTATTTCAGGATTATCAAATGTTTCCTTTTACTATTGCGGAAAATATAGCTTTCAAAGACGAGGTATTACTTGAACCAGAAGAAAAGCAACGGTTAAAGAAGGCATTAGCGGATGTTAATATGTGGAATAAAGTTTCAGCGCTAAAAAATAAAGAACATACATATATTGGAAAATCATTTGATATGGATGGTTTGGATTTCTCGGGAGGAGAGTTGCAAAAATTTGCTTTAGCACGCTCATTTTATCACTCCGGAAAAATAAATATCCTTGACGAACCCACGGCGAACCTCTCTCCTATAGCGGAATTTGAAACTTACAGTTCATATGACAAATTAGTTAACGATATGGCTATCTATATCTCACACAGAATGTCTTCATCAAAATTTTGCGACCGCATTTTGGTGTTTGATGGTGGATGTATAGTCGAGGATGGAACACACAATCAGCTTACTAAATCAAACGGTCTATATGCCAAAATGTACTCAATGCAGGCACGCTATTATTTTGATTCTGATAAGGTAAACGAAAATGAAGTATATTGAAAAAATAAAAAGCGTATTTAACTCAATAAAATATATCTTTATGATAAGTCTAAAATACAATTACAAATATCTTGTTTTGTTTATTCCCGCTACCTTATTAACCGCCGTTTCGCCGTTTATTACAATTTTATTCCCCAAATGGATAATAGATTCCATTACCGGTGGAAAGGATATCCGTTTTATCCTTATGCTTGCTCTTGTTATGTTTACGCTGAGACTTATAAGATCGCATTTGTCAAGCCTTATTGGTCACGCACAGGCATTGAATTTGACAGATATAAAGACAAAAATGACTTTGGGCATTATAGAAAAAACCATGAATATAAAGTATGAATATCTTGAAAACGCAGAATATCTTGACTTAAAGGAACGGGCAGAAAAATGTATCGGCAATAGTTATAATATTTCAAAAATAGCGAATATTATTTCAAAATTTATTTCATCAATTCTACAGATTATAGGACTAATTTATATTGTAAGTAAAATTAATATCTTAATATTGGCTGTTGTGATAATTATTATCATGATAAATTCTTTTGCCAAATCAATCGAGGCAAAAAAGACCCATTCAATAAGAAAGAAGTTTTCCGCTTTATCGCGTAAATTATTTGAAATGATTTATATATCATGGGATTATAAATACGCGAAAGACATTCGGGTTTACAATTTAAAAGATTGGCTGAACGAAAAAAAGGATCGCTTACATAAGCGGTTTAGCCGCAGTCTTGTAGCCGAATTTATGTATACCTCAATAACCAATCTATTTCAAAATATTTTGAACATTCTCCAAGAGGGGTTATTCTATGTATACCTTGCTTATAAATTCTTTACAGAAAGTCTGACTTTGGGCGACTTTACGATGTATTTGAGCGCGATAAGGCATTTTTCTGCCTGTATGAAAAATGTGATAGGCTCATGTGTTTCGTTATATGAAGCCTCAATGTATATAGAGGATTACAGAAGATATATGGAACTTGAAGAAATAAGACAAGTTGCCATTCAAGGTCAGAATATAAATATTGACACGATCGAATTTAAGAATGTCTGTTTTAAATATCCAAACACTGAAAATTATGTCTTAAACAATGTGTCTTTTATACTTAAAAAAGGTGAAAAACTTTCTATAGTGGGAGATAATGGCGCGGGAAAAACGACATTAATAAAACTTTTGCTCAGGCTTTATCTTCCTGATTCGGGTTCAATAAGTGTAAATGGAATGAATATAGAGGATATTAATTTTAATGAATACGCGAAAGCGATAAGCGTTGTTTTTCAGGATTCTCAACTATTCGCATTTACTGTTGCGGAAAACATAGCCTATAATGAGCCGCAATTATCTCGCCTGAATAAAACTGTTGACAAAATCGGAATTAAAAACAAAATAGATAATCTTTCGGATGGATATGAAACCTATATGTCGAGAGAGTTTTCAAAAAACGGGATTGAGTTTTCAGGAGGGGAACAGCAGAAAATAGTAATTGCGAGAGCGCTGTATAAAAACTCAAATATGGTAATACTGGATGAGCCTACTTCCAATTTGTCACCTATTGCAGAATATGAATTATATAAGGATTTTGATAAAGTTATCGAAAATAAAACCGTTATTTATATATCACATCGAATGTCAAGTTGCAAATTGTGTGACAAAATATTGCTATTAGAAAATGGTAGCGTTTTAGAATATGGCTCGCACAGCGAATTAATGAGTTTAGGTGGTAAATACAAAACGATGTTTGAAATTCAAGCAAAATACTATGCTTAGAAATGGAGATAATGAAAAATGAGCAGGCACGATGAATCAGGAAATCGTAACGAAGATTCAAATAATCGCAAACATGATAAGGAAAACTTGGAAGAAACGGTTCCTTTTTATATCGAAAAATTAAAAGAGGTATTTTATGAGAAAAAATATAATATAGATACGTTCCCAACGCCAAATATAAAAAACGAGCGTGTAGTAAATTTTTCTTATGAGCCTACACCGTATTCATTTTTGGAATATTTATTTCTAAAATATCCTTTTAGTAGCGATGATCATTTTGTGGATTTTGGGTGCGGCAAGGGGCGCACTTTAATTATGGCTTCGGAATATTCATGTGCTTATGTTACTGGATATGAAATTAATAATGATATATTCATTATATTGAATAATAATATAATGAACTATAAAAAAACATCCCAAGCATCTTCAAAGATAATTCTTGTTAATCAAGATGTTTCAACTATTAGCATAGATGATACTATGAATAAATTTTATTTTGCGAACCCATTTCATCTGAAAATATATATCAAGGTTATTCATTCTATTCTTGAATCATTAAAACGAAAACCCAGAGAAATTTATTTGTTTTTATATATGCCTAATAAATCTACTTTAGAATATCTGAAAAGAATACCATTATTTATGATTAAAGATTCGGAAAGCATTTATGGGTCATTGCCACTATATATTGTTTTAACCAACCAATAAAAATATACCCCATCGCGATAAGCATGGTTGGAATATCAAGAATTGTGCGTGGTCATTAAATTACTATAGAGGAAATCAAATCTGCAATCGGAGAGGATCTGTCAAGACTTTGCAGGCGATTGCAAGGCATGGATGCAGAGCCGCGCGGCCGAAAAAAGCAGCGGGTTCGCGTCATGACTGCGCGGACCCGCTCAGCCGGTTGAACCGGTGTGGAAACGAACCAAACCTGTTTGGCGGCGTCGTTTTTTCACCAAAAGTGCGCAGGATGGGGCGCGCTTCCCCGTATTTTGCTTATTCTGCGTTCAGGCTTGTCTGAAAGCCGCTGATCCCGCTCTGAAACCGCCATGGGATTGACCGCCACAGTAAACACCGTATCCAAGGACGGCGGCGCGCCGAGATAGGGGACGCCGTTTTGATATTCCAGCTTCTGCAAAAAGATGCAGCGGTTATACCGGTTGTTTGCATGCAGCTTTGCATGACAGACCGCATAGACCTCGCTTCCGTCTAGGGACTGCGTGAAGATCGCCGCTCCGTTCACAGGGGGAATTTTTTCCCCATCTATATAGAAAGTGGGATCGATGATTTCCATGTCCATATGCAGCTGGCCGTGCACGATATCGCTTCTTTTGCCGTTGTTTCCTATGGCGATGTGGATCGTATTGCAGTTGTGCGT
>OCQB01002040.1_pt1 | contig 14488 bp, 7 predicted proteins | sample 1538631 | NCBI WGS metagenome assembly OCQB01 (sample SAMN04571713, study PRJEB22368) | human gut metagenome | biome: human gut; material: stool | host: Homo sapiens | place: Luxembourg | collected 2012-10-19
TCCTTGTCCGAGGGGAATGTTCCGCCGAACGAAGTGACGATTTCTCGCGCGATGGCCTGGAGGGAGCGCACGCGGCGGTAATACCCCAGACCCTCCCAGGAACGCAGGGCCGTCTGTTCGTCCACGGCGGCCAGGTGGTGCGGAGTGGGGAAGCGGCGCATCCAGAGTTCATACCTGCCGAGCACCGTGGGAATGGTGGTCTGCTGCAGCATCAGCTCGGAAACGAGGCGCCGCCACGGGTAATCTTTTCCCTCCCGCCTGAACCATTCCACCAGGGCGTTCCGGAAAGCCTGGATGTCGAAGATAGGGGAGGTATCAGGCATCTTTCCTTTCAAGGGCTTGGCGCATGGCGGCTACGTCCGGCTTGATGCCGAACCAGCGTTCAAAGGAGAGAGCGCCCTGGTGAATCAGCATGGAAAGGCCGTCGGCCGTCCTGGCCCCCTGGAAGCGGGCTTCCATTTGGAAGGCGTCGTTGTGCGTCTGGAGGTCATATACCAGATGGTGCGCGGAAAACAGGGAGGACGGCACGGGGGACGGGTCCGTAGGTTTCAGGCCCAGGGCCGTGGCGTTGACGATCAGATCGGCATCCTCTACGGCCGCATTAAAGCGAGGCGTGTTGTTCAGGTGGGCCGTCAGGCGGTCGTACGCCCCTTCCAGCCTGTTTTCGTCAATGAAGAAGGAATCCAGCCTGTTCTTGAGAGCCTGGAGTTTTTCCTCCGATCTGCCGGCCAGCGTCAGCCGTTCGCAGCGCTGCATGGCGCAGGTGTAGGCCAGGGCCAGTCCGGCGCCTCCGCAGGCTCCCAGAAGAACGATTTTCAAATCCCTGAGGTCCACGGAGAATTCTTCCCGGATGGCTCGGGAAAAACCGGGGCCGTCCGTATTGAACCCGGTGATGGAGCCGTCTTTCTGGAAGACGAGTGTGTTGACCGACCCCGTGGCGCGGGACAGGGCATCCGTTTCGTCGCAGAGCGCGCAGGCAGCCTGCTTGTGGGGAACGGTCACGTTGGCGCCGATGAACCCCTTGTCCCGGATCAGGCGCACCACGTCCGCGAATTCCTCCGGAGACGCCTGGATGCGTATGTAGCGCGCCTTGATGCCCGCGGCATCCAGCGCGGCCTGCTGCATGGCCGGAGATTTGGAATGGTCGATGGGGTAGCCGATGACGGCCAGTCCGGCGGCAACGGGTTCGTCGGCATCGAACGGGTTTTCTTCATCCAGAAGATCGGCCAGGGTGTAATAGGGTTTCATGGAAAGATAGAGGAACGGAAGCTGGCGTTCAGGATATATTATGGCGGAAATCCCGCCGGATTTCAAGGCAAACGCATATCATTGATTTTTTCCATTATGGAATTGACTCAGGGGACATGGTTATGAGAATCTGATGGAGTTTCCTACCAACTATTTTATGATAAATAATGAAGAACAAGAGTCCGTTTCCTCGGACTGGGAGCGTATCCGCGCCGTTGTAGCGTCCGTCCGGGAAGAAGCCGCCAAGGTGATCGTGGGACAGGCGGATGTGGTGGATCAAATGCTCGTCTCTCTTTTGTGCCGCGGGCATTGCCTGATCGTGGGCGTTCCCGGTCTGGCGAAGACCCTGCTCGTCGGGACGCTGGGTCGGATTCTGGGGCTGGATTTCAAACGCATCCAGTTTACCCCGGACCTGATGCCGCCGGATATTCTGGGCAGCGAGATTTTGCAGACCTCCGCGAACGGCAGCCGGGCGTTCGAGTATGTGCCGGGTCCGGTATTCACGAACCTGCTGCTGGCGGACGAAATTAACCGCACTCCCCCCAAAACCCAGGCGGCCCTGCTGGAAGCCATGCAGGAAAAGCAGGTCACCGTGGCCGGAAAGACGCGGACGCTTGCGGAGCCCTTTATCGTGTACGCCACGCAGAATCCGCTGGAGCATGAAGGCACTTATCCCCTGCCGGAAGCCCAGCTTGACCGCTTTTTCTTCCAGATTCTGATCAAGTATCCCGATGCCGCGCAGGAAGTGGAAATCCTGCGGCGCACCGGCGGCCTGTCCATGCCGGAACCGGAAGTCCTGCTGGATGCGGAGCAGGTGATCGCCCTGCAGAATGCCGTCACGGAGATTCCGGTGCCCGATCACGTGTATGAGGCGATCGTGCGCCTGGTGCAGAGCACCAGGCCGGAATCCTCTTCCGCGCCGGATTACATCCGGTCCTACCTGGCATGGGGAGCGGGCCCCCGCGCTTCCCAGTGCCTGCTGAGGGCGGCTAGGGCGCTGGCCCTGCTGCGCGGTCAAACCTCCGTTTCCGTGGAGGAAGTCAGGGAAGTGATGCGGCCCGTTCTGCGCCACCGCCTGATTCCCAATTACAACGCCACCGGGGAAGGTGTTTCCGTGGAGGACATTCTGGGCAGATTGCAGGAATCCCTGTAGCCTGCCGCAGCATCCCGCTTCCGTTCCTTTTTTCAATCCGGAAGACCGCGCATGAGCGAAACGAGCCACAAATATCTGCGTCCCGAAGACGTTCGGCGTCTGGCAAACTACCGTTTTGCCGCCAAAATGATGGTGGAAGGGTGGATGTCCGGCCGCCACCGTGCCAGGGGCAGGGGGGCTTCCAGCAATTTTCTGGAATACCGCCAGTATGCCCAGGGGGACGACGTCCGCATGGTGGACTGGCGCGTTTATGCCCGTACGGACAGGCATTATCTGAAAACGTTTGAACATGAGACTCATCTGGAATGCCATCTGCTGGTGGACAGCAGCGCCTCCATGGGCTTCCGGGACATGGGCCCCATGAGCAAGCTGGAGTACGCTTCCTTTTTTGCCGCCTGTTTCGCGTGGCTGGTGGTGCGGGGGCATGACATGGTTTCCCTCCAGTTGTTTGATGAGAAAATACGCAGTTTCATTCCTCCCGGTTCCTCCATGAAGCACCTGGACCAGATACTGAACCGGCTGGAACACAATGCGCCGGGCGGCCTCACCTCCGTCAGCGCCGCGCTGGAGCGTTCCCGCGGGCTTCTCCGCAGGAAGGGGACGCTGGTCGTCGTCTCCGATTTTCTGGACGACCCAGCCTCCATCTTCCACGCGCTGAATCCCTACCTGCACCGGGGATTCAAGATCATCCTCATCCAGGTTCTCGACCCCGGCGAACTTTCCCTGAGGGACCAGGGCGCCGTCCGCTACCGGGACATGGAGACGGGGGACCGCCTGGTGCTGAACGCCGCCAGCGTGCGTGAGGACTACCGGCGCGATTTCATGAGCCACCGCCAGGCCCTGCGTTCCATGGCCGCTTCCAGGGGCGTGGCCTTCATGTCCGCAACCACCAGGGAGCCGTACTACGGCCTTTTCGACCAACTGGCAGGCTGATCTTTTCCTCTCCTGACTTCCTCTCTCCATGAACCTGTTTTTTTCCAATCCCCTGTTCTGGCTGATGGCTGCGGCGGCCATTCCGCTGCTGGTGCATCTTTTTGCCCGCAGCAGGCCCAGGGAACGGGAATTCAGCTCCCTGATTTTCCTGCGCAGAGCGGTGAAGCGCCATGTGCGCCTGAGAAGACCCAAGGACTGGCTTCTTCTGGCCGTCCGGACCCTGGCGGCGGCCTGCCTGGCGGCGGCGTTCCTGCTTCCCTACATGGCCGGGCGGAGCATGGAGGAGCAGGGCAGCCGCTCCGTCATTCTGGTGGTGGACCGTTCCGCTTCCATGTCCGCGGCGGACGGCCAGGAATCCCGCATTTCCAAGGCGGGTGTCTTTGCCGGACAAATCATGTCGGATCTGAAAAGGGGGGACCTGGTGAACCTCATCTGGGCGGATGCGGCCCCCGCCGCCCTGTTCCGGGAGCCCATGCCCTCCCATGACTTGGTGAACAGGGAGCTTCAGCGCATCCACAGCAGGCCGGAGGCGGCCAATACCGCCGCCGCGCTGGCCCTGGCCGTGGAGCAGGCGGCACGGACGGCTTCCACGCGCCCCACTTCCGTTTACATTCTTTCCGATTTCCAGTCGTCCAACTGGAGCGGAGTGGACTGGGAGAAGGCCTTTCCTCCGGACCTGGACGTGCGGTGCATTCAGGTGGCGGACCATGAACGCCTTCCCAACACGGCCGTGACTTCCCTGAAGGTGATGCCCGCCACAGTGCTTCCCGGGCAGTCCGTAACGGTGCAGGCCGTTCTTTCCAACTTCGGTTCTCAGCCCGTGCGCGTCACGGCCCATTTGGAGGCCGGTTCCCTGCGGGCCTCCCGTACGGCTGAAATCCCCGCGGGAGCCAAAGAAACGGTTTCCTTCCAGGCTCAAGTTCCCGCCTCCGTGGAGGAATGGCCCGTTTTCGTTACGCTGGACCACGATGCGTTCCCCGCGGACGATACCGCCGGAACGGTGGTCAGGGTGGGAGCTTCCCTGCAATGCGACGCCGTAACGCAGGATGAGGCGCAGCTCGGTTTCATGATGAAGGCCCTCCGGTTCATTCCGTTTCTGGATGTCCAGTCCGCCGGGGGACTGGGGAGGGAACAGCCGGATTTCATTGTCTGGAACAAACCGGAAAAAGAGGATTTGAAGAAGATGGAGGCGCTGGCGGAGGCCGGCTCCGTCATTGTAGCCGTGCCTGATTTTTCCGGGGATGCCGTGGCAAACGCGCTCATGGGCCTTCCGGACGGCCCCAGAACCTTTTCCGAATACGAGAAGACGGGAAAAGGCTGGACTTTGAATGCCGCTCTGCCGGACGACTCCGTGTTCGATCTGTTCCGCGGAGGGGATGCGGCCTCCCCCCTGGATGCCCGCGTGTTCCGGCGCCTGAACGAAGGGCTGGCTCCGGATTCCTGGAATGATTTGGTCAGCGTTCTCGTCCGCTATGAAGACGGGGTTCCGGCCATTGCCAGAAGGGTGAAGGGGCGGGGAGCCCTTGTTTTGTGGAATGTTCCGGTCCAGTCCATGGATGCGGACTGGGGGAAATCCCCCCTCTTCCTCCCGTTCCTGGCGGAAGCCATGCTGAAATCCCGCCAGGAGGGGGTGGGGGAAGCCGCTCCGGAGCCGGGCAGGGACTTTCCTTCCTGGATTTTGCCGGATACGCTGGATGCAGCGGACGTGGTTCTGACCGGGCCGGACGGAGCGGAACTTCTGTGCAAGGAATCCCGCCTTTCTTCCGGCAAGCGCCTTCTTTCTTCCGTGGCTCCCGCCGTTCCCGGAACCTACGTGTGGAGCGGCCGCCATGCCGCCGGAATGCCCCTGCATACCCAGGTAGTCAACTTCCCGGTGGGGGAATCCAACCTGCAAACGCTGGCGGCGGGGAACCTGCCTGCATCCGTGGCTGTCGTCACGGCTTCCGGAAAACTGGTGGAAGTAACGGGCAGAATACCTCTGTGGCCGTGGCTGCTGGGGGCGGCCGTTCTTCTTTTCGCCTTGGAACTCTGGCTTTCCTCCCTGCCTGTCCGGACGGTCCATGATGGAAAGGAGGCGCAATCATGATCTTTGAACCCGTCATTCCCTGGGGCTGGCTGGGCGTCGCCGCCGCGGCCTGCCTGGTCCTGTTCTGTTTTCTTTTGGCGCGCGGCACGCGGAGTTTCCGCCCGCGCACCCGCATGCTCGTGTCCGCGGCCTACCTGGCCGGAATTGCCGGAACCCTGTTCCTGCTTGCCAATCCGGGCAGGAAGGAAACGCTGACGGTACATTCCCGTCCCGTCTGGATCGTCGCTCTGGACGCCTCTTCCTCCATGACAGCCCCCATGCAGTCCTCCGGTGCGGGAGGTTCCCGGGTGGATGCCGCGCGCAGGGACTTGAAATCCATCGCCGGCCTGGTGCCGGACGGCGTGGACGTGCGCTGGGTTTCTGTGAAAGATTCGTCCTCCATCCTGCCGGATGCGGGAGCGCTCGCCCGTGTGGAGGCGGACGGCAGTTCCTCCCCCCTGTCCCGCTCCCTGGCCACTCTGCTGGAGGACGAACGCTCCGGAGGGCGCGCCCCTTCCGGCCTTATCCTTCTTTCCGACGGCAGAGACACGGAGCCCGCGCATCTGGGAAGGCTGGCACGGGAGGCCGGGAATCTGGGAGTTCCGGTCCATACCCTGTGCTACGGAGAGAAGTGGGAGGCCCCCCGCCTGACGCTGGAAGCGACCAAGACCATCATTCACTCCTTCCCCGGAAATACGGTTCAGGCGTCCGCGCGGGTGAGGAACAGGAAGCTGGGTGCCGTCCAGACCGCCGTGTCTCTGCTGGATGCCGGGGGCAGGGTGTTGGACAGGAAGGTGGTCAATGTGGCCGACGATGCGGACGCCGTAGTGAATTTCACTCTGGAGTGCCCGCCCAAATCGGCCCATTTTTCCTTGAAATGCGATGCCGTGCCCGGCGACGAATCCGGACCGGAAGGCCATGAAGCCCTTTTTTCCGTACAAGCCATGAGATCGCGCATCCGCGTGTTCATGGCGGAGGGAGCCCCGTACTGGGACAGCAAATTCCTGGCCCAGTTCCTGCGCCGCCAGCCTTCGTTCGACGTCCGTTCCATCCACATGCTGACCCAGGAGCGTTTTTACAGCATCAACACCGGGGAGGAAACCGGCGCGAAGGCGGACGGTGAGTCCATCCCCTCTTCCCTGGAGGATTTCCTGCGCTTTGACATGGTCATTCTGGGCAAGGGGGCGGAACGGATCATCACCCCGGCGCGCGCCGCCGCCCTGCATTCCTTTATACGCGATTACGGCGGCCTGCTCGTCTTTGCGCGCGGCAAGTCGTACGCGGGCCGCTTTCCGGAGATGGAAGCCCTGGAACCCTTCGCCTGGAAGGCGCCGTTCCCGGGTGACCACCAGCTCACCCCGTCCCCGGAAGGGGTGAAGGACGGCCTGTTCGGCGTCGTGCTGCCGGGTACCGGGGCCGACGTGTGGCGTTCCCTGCCGCCGCTTGAGGATTCCTGGGACGTGGAAAGAATTTTCCCCAGCACGCGGGTAGTGGCCCGGTCCCCGGACGGCCGCATTCCCCTGCTGGCCGTCAAAAGAGTGGGCATGGGCGCCGCGGGCATGATCAACGGCGACGGATTGTGGAAGTGGGACTTTTTCCCGGAGGCACTCAGGCTGGGGAACTGGTATGAGGATTTCTGGGGGCAGTTCCTGCCGTGGATGCAGACGGCGGCCGAATTCCTCCCCGGCTATGACCTTTCCCTGCATGTGGAGCGCACTTCCGTGGAACCTGGCGTTCCCGTCTCCTTCTCCATGAGCTGGAGGGGCAGAGGGCGGCCGTCCGGGGTGTCCGTTGAAGTGGCGGACATCAGGAATCCGGAAAAAACCATCTTTTCAGCCGCCGCGCGGCAGGACGCCTCCCGCGGGGGGCTGCCCCGCTGGAACGGCGTGTTCACTTCCCCCGGACCGGGCCGCTACATTCTCCGCGCACGCATGGCGGGGAGCGGCGCTTCCCCCATGCCGGACGTCTGTCTGGATGTTCCCGAACCGCCGGGGGAACGGGACAATCTGGATGCGGACCCGGCTTTTCTGGCTTCCATGAGCGAATTGACCGGGGGCCGCCGCCTGTCCCGTGAAGAACTGGACGGGACCCTGCCTGCCATGATGGAACCGCCGCCCGACTACACGAGCAGGGAGGAAGCTTTCTTCCCCCTCTGGAACCGCTGGTACGTCCTGCTGGTACTGGCCCTGCTTCCGGCCCTGTACTGGTGGGTGCGCCGCCGCAACGGATTACTGTAAACAACCCCATGAAGGAAAAGGACTCCAACACTCCGGCTTCATCCGCCTCCCGGCCCGCTCCGGGATTCCGCGGACTGTTTTCCGCCGTTCTGCGCCGGGAGAGACGCCGGGCGCTGGCCGCCGCCTGCTCCCTGTGGGGGATGGCGGTCATTCTGGCATGCGGCCTGTATGTCCTGGCCGATGTTTATTCCCCCCTGGAGAATAAGACGCGGGAATGGGCCTCCCCCGTTCTGGCGCTCCTGCTGCTGGTTCTGCTGGCCGCACTGCTGACGCATGCGTGGCGCAGGAATCCGGCGGACTTGGCGCGCAAGGCGGATTCCGCCAACCATGACGCCCGTCAAACCGTGCTTTCCTTCTGGGAAATGAGCCGGAGCCCTTTTGCGGCGGAGTCTTCCGGCCATTCCCTGGGAGCCTGGCTGATGGGGGAAACGGAGCGCGCCGCCCGTTCCCGGCTGGAGCAATACGCGCAGAACGACCGCCTGTGGCGCCTGTTGAAAAGAAAATCCGTATGGGGCCTGCTTTTGCTGCTGGCCATGTGCGCGGCGCTGGCCTCATGGAACCGGGATGCGGCCGGAGTGCTGTACGGCAGGCTGTGCACTCCGTGGGAGGACATACCGCCCCTTTCCCCCTACCGTTTTGAACTGGTGGACTCCCCTTCTTCCGTCGTGTACGGTGAGGACGCCCTGATGCAGGTGCGCGTCACGGGGGCTCCGCTGACTTCTCCCGTGGAAATATGGGTCAGGCCGGACGGCCATCCCGTCCAGAAGCTGGCCGCGTTCCGCGACCAGTCCGGCATTTGGGCCAGAAGGCTGGAAAAACTGACGGCTCCGTGCCGGATCGCCTTCGCCACTGCCGGCGGAAAGGCCAGGAGCGAATGGTTTCCGCTGGAAATCAACTACCAGCCCAAGGTGGCGGGCGGCTCCGTGATCGTGTCCCCGCCGGAATATACCGGTCTGCCGCCCGTGGAATATCCCCTGAACGGCCAGGATGTGACGGTGATTGACGGCGGCACGGCGGATTTCATTCTGGAAAGCAATCGTCCTCTGATGTCCGGGAAAGCCGTCTTTACGCCGGACAGGAAGGACCTGGAGCCGCAAACCGTGCAGGGAGTCCTTCTGCCGGACGGCCGCATTTCCTTCCCCCTCCGCGTGCGCCAGTCAGGGACGGCGTCCATCCAGATGACGGATTACCGCGGGACCGGGATGGCACGGCCTCTGGAAAACCGCGTCAGGGTGAATGCGGACGCCCGTCCGTCCGTGGTTATTCATGCCCCCGCTCCGGTTTCCGTGGCCCTGGAAGACGTGGTGATTCCCTTCCATGCGGAGGTGCAGGACGACTACGGCGCCACCCGTGTGGCGTGGGTCAGGAGCGTGAGCGGCTCCCGCGCGCGTTCGCTTGAAATGCCCGTGCCGGAATCGTCCAAAAAGTCCCTGTTCCTGGCGGAACAGCTTTCCCTGCCGGCGCTGGGGGCCAGGGCCGGGGATGTGCTCCAGTTGTCTGTGGAGGCCCGCGACGCCAATCCCTACCTGCTGAACATGACGGTTTCAGAACCTGTCACGGTGCATGTCATCAGTGAGGAACAGTACCGCGAAATGCTGCGCATCAGGACGGGCGTGGATGAGTTCGTCAACAAATACCGCCTTTTGGCCCAGTCCATTGCCGATCTGGTCCGGGAATTGGACAGGGCGAAGAAAGCCAATCCGTCCGGACTGAGCCGGGAAGAAGCCGTCCAATTGAAGGAAAAGCACGCGGAAGTCAGAAAACTGGCGGAAAAGATGGCGAAGGATTTTCCTATTTTCGACACGGACGGTAAATTGTCGGAAACGGCTTCCTCCCTGGCCGGAATCATTGCGAAGAATGAGGAAGACCTTTCCGGAGAACTTCCCGGAACTCAGGAATCCACCCAGGAGTTTTTCCGGACCATGCGCGACAGGCTGCGCGCTCCGCAGGAGGAAACGGCCCGGCAGAGCGGAGAAGCGGAAATGGCTGCAAAAATCATGCAGGGGTACGACCTGATCATGGAGTTCCGCCGTCTGGCGGATTCTCAGAAAGAGACGGCGACCATGCTGGGGCGCTTTTTGTCCGAACGGAAGGAGGGGCGCTCCGTGACTGCGGAGCAGTTGAAGTCCCTGGGCGAATCCCAAAAGGAAATATTGGCTCTGTACTGGCTCTGGCACAGCCATTCCGGGGGAAGCGGAGGAATTCAGGCGGGAGATGGCCGCCTTTATCCAGGCATGCCTTCAGGCGGGTATTGCGGAACTCATGGAAGAGAGTGCCTCCGCCTGTTACGCGGGCAAGCCCGCGGCAGCGGCGGACAGGGCGCAGAGAGCCTGGGAAATCATGATGAAGCTGCTGGGGGAAAACCCCGCCGCGTCATCGACAGGAGCATGTTCCGTAAGCGGCATGAGCCGGGAATGCGCCGGAGCCATGCAGCAGCTTTTGAATTCCATGCTGAGCAGAAAGCAGGGAAAAGGCGGATTTGGGGGCGGACAGGGGGATGGCGGGGGCGGCCTGATGAATGGAGCCCCCATGTTCGGCCCCCAGAGGGAGAAGTTCCAGCAGTCCCGCCCGTCCCGGGAAGGAGCGGGCGAGGGTTCGCAGAAGGGGGAAGGCGGAGACGGGACCGCAACGAACGCCCGGCATTCCTCTTCCGGCCATAAGGATGAAGAAGCCGGACGGAAACAGGAAAAAACGCCGGGGGACGGCCTGGGCAGTCCGGCCATGCAGCAGGTGCCCGGCCTTTACCGGGATGCCGTCAGGCAATACTTTGAACAACACAGGCAAAACGAGCCAAAACAATGAAAACGAACCTTAAACGAATGATGACGGCGGTTCTTGCCGCGCTGTTCCTGTATCCGGCGGAAAGCTGGGGAAAGGAAGGCGTGGTTCAGTGCGGCAACCTGATTTATGCGGGTACGCAGACTTCCCGCTGTTTCAGTGACGAATTCCTGTCCACCGTCCAGCAGAAAACCAGCATTTCCACCAGCAGGCGGTTCCGGGCCGTACGGCTGGACAATGAGGAACTGTTCCGCTTCCCCTTTGTGGTGATGACCGGGGAGGGGGACTTCGTCCTTACGGCACGGGAACGGGAAAACCTGAAGAAATACGTCCAGTCGGGCGGCTTCCTGCTGGCTTCCGCCGGGTGCTCCAATGCCGCCTGGGACGCTTCCTTCCGCAGGGAGATGCGCACCATCTTCGGAGAAGCCGTTCTCAAGCCCGTGTCCATGCGCCATCCTGTTTTTTCAACCGTTTTCAACATCAAGCAGCTGGAAGCCGGGAAACAGGCCGCGAAAGGCCATTTGGAAGGCGTTACGCTGAATGACAAGCTGGTCATCATTTATTCCGCGGACGGCCTCAACGACAGCCGCCACTCCAAGGGATGCTGCTGCTGCGGGGGCAGCGAACTGGGAAACGCCCTTGAAATCAACGCCAATATTCTGGCTTACGCCCTTCTGCGCTGATGAAGCCCTTCCTGTTCCATTTCCTGTGCCTGTCCATGTTCCTTGGCCTGAACGCCGGGGGAACCGTTCTGACGGAAGAGCAGCTGATAGCGGCGGAACAGCCGTCCGCGCTGGTCAAGTTTCTGGAAAAGGAGGGGAAGGACCCGCGTCCGGACCTGGTGGCCATGCTGAAAAGCCAGCGCCTGGCCGTTCGGAGCAAGGCGCTGGATGCGCTGGAGGATATGGCGGGGAACGACTTCGGCTTTGACCCCTGGACGGACCCGGACAAAGCCGACCCCGGCCCTCTTCTGTCCTGGGAAGCGTGGCTGAAACAGCCTTCCCGGGCTGAAAACGGGGGAAAGGAGCAGGACGATACCCGCCTGTATTCCATGATCCTGACGGGAACGGAAAAGGCGAGGGAAAGCGCCTGCCGGGCTCTTCTTTCCCGCAAGCGGCAGGCTCTGGAATTCCTGACGGGGTATCTGGAAAAGCATCCGGACCTGGATGCGGATACGGAGAGAGCCATTCGTCAGGCGCGTTTCCGGATGCAGCTGGATGAAGTAACGCCGGACGCCTCCCTGCTGGCGCGCAAACTGGCCGGCAGCCACCGGAACGACATCATCGACGCTCTGGAAGCTCTCCGGAAGAAACCCGTTTCCACCTTGCCCGTCATTCATGAATTCCTGGATCACCGCGATCCCCTCGTCCGGGAAGTGGCGGTGGACGTGTTCCTGCAAAACGGCAAAAAGAGCGCCGTGGACCATATCGCTCCCCTCCTGGAACGGGAAACGGATGAAAATGTGCTGCAAATCGCGTTCCGGAGGGCCAGCGACAATGACGATGAGGAATCCCGGGCGGGACTGGAAAAGCTGCTGGTCAGGCATGCCTCTTCGGAGTCGGAAGACCTGTGCCTGGCCGCCTTGAAGTCCCTGTCGGAGATCGAAAAGCTCCAAACGGCCATTGATCCCGAACAGCTTTTGAAATTGTTCCGGCACCCTGAATGGAGAATCCGCCATCAGGCCCTGCTGTATGCCGGAAAACACAGGATCGTCCAGCCTCCCCTGGACGGGAAGCTGGGAGAAATACGCGCGGCGGCGGTCAGGAGCGGCGTTGTCCGGCCCTCTTCTGCGGAACTCCTGTATCCGCGCGTGGTGGAGATGTTCCGGGATGAAGACGAATCCGTGCGCGCAGCGGCGTTTCTGGTGGCGGCGCGGATGAAAAGTGCCGCACTAGCTCCGGCTCTGGAACAGCTTGCATTCGACATGCCGGACATGGTCCCCGTCATCCTGTATGCCATGATGGCCGGAAACGCGGAGCTGAGCCCCGCCATGCAGGCCATGCTCAAGAGAATGCCCGCGGAAAAGGTGAACGTACTGGTCCGTCAGGAAGACCAGTGGGATAACATGCTGACGGCTTCTGATCCCAATAATACGGCCAAACTCGTCATCCAGTGTCTGCTGGAACATCCGGATCCGGAAGTGAAAAGCATTCTGGCTGTCATGGAGGCGGACCGTCTGGACGAAGATTCTTCCCCTGAGGCCTGGAGGTTTGTGCTGGACCGGCTGAAAGATTCCTCCGTTCCCCTCAAAACAAAGGAAAAAATGATTTCCACCATGTCTCTTTCCTACGGGGAAATCGGTAAATTGTGCAAACTGGCCATTCTCGGCGATATCAAGGTTGATCCCAATGATAACTGGGAGACCCAGAAAATCAAAAAACTGAAAAAAATACAGTCTTTCGGTGTGGAACTGGTGAATATCCTGAGAGAATTTTCCACGCTGAAGGATGAGGAATATTCCGGATTGAAGAACAAATGCATCCGGACCCTGCTGCAATACGGGGATGAGGAAGCGTTCCGCAGTGTTTTGGCTTCCTACCGTATCCTGCCCCAGGAGATGCGGTATGAGATCGCTTACAGAATAAGCAGTGAAAAGGACTTTTTGTTCAGGAACCTGCCTCTTGTGAAGCTGGTGGCGCAGGATGAGGACCCGGAAGTCCGCGAACGCATGAAGTCATTTTTTGAAAAAGTCTGTGAATATTATTCTTCCAGCAAAAGGGAAGAATCAAGAGGAAGGAAGCTTACCATCCTGAATAATTCCCGGAGGAATGCGGAGATGCAGGCATTTCTGGACGAAGTGTTCACGCAAAAGTACGGCGACCAGTACTGGACGTATTTCCTCAGGAATTTCCTGGGCAGTTACGAGATTTCCAGGCTGTTTGAAAGGATTCCGCCGGACAAGTATTCCATCTTTTTCCCGCGGAAGTACATACGCGGTGTGGCGGATGATCCCGCCCGTTCTCCATGGCAGCGGGCTTCTGCGGAATTCGCCCTGTTCCTGCAGGAGTATCCCCATGCCGTTTTCCCTCCCGCCGGAGTTGATGAAAACCCGGTTCTCGCGTCCCTCAGGACTTTTCCGCAGGGTATCCGGGAGATTCCGGAATGGATCGTTCAGACCCTTTCCTCTCCCGACCCCATGGTCAGATGCAACGCCATCACCCTGCTGATGCCGTTAAGCGGGATCAAAATGGCGCTCAGGTCGCCTGAGGGGGAACTTCTGGAAGGGGATTTCCCCGCGCTGAGGCGGCTTTACGAGAAATCCTACCTGGGCGGCAGGAAGGCGGAAAAGTCATCCCTCCTTCCGGATGTGCTGGCCTCCCTTTCCCGGCTGGCCGTCAAGGACCCGGATCTTCGCGTACGGGTTTACGCCTCCCTGGCACAACTGGTGGCTTCGCGCAAGTGCGATGTGGACGCCTTTTGTGCGATACTGGGAGAGGTTTCCCGGAAGAATGAGGAATTGGAGGAACAGGGCCGGTATAACAATGAATGGGACAAGCTTCTCGATTATTTCCAGAATGTGTTTACGGACCGTTTACAGAGTCGCGAATATGAAATGTACGAGAACTTTAGCGGCGGAGGCACCATGTTTGCCTTTGAACCGCCGGATCCTCTTCCCGGCAAGGGCAAGCTGACGGAAGAGGAACGCCGGTTGTTCGTCCGCGTCTCCACCGAGGTGCTGAAGGACATGTACTGGTCTTCCTCCCTGACGCGCAAGTACGGAGCCGCGGCCGTTCCGGCGGTCATGAGCTTTGCGTCCATGATGCAGGGCAGGGAAAAAGCCGCATCGGCGGCGGAGACGGATTCCGTTGCGGTCCGGGAGACGGCTGGGACACATCCCCCCGATCCGAATGCGCCGTTCCTGGTCGTTTTCTTTGAGAAAAGCGGCTGCGACGAATGCGCCAGGGTCATGCGGGACCTGGAAAGCCTGCGCCGGGAATATCCCGCCATGCAGTTGGAGACTTATTCCATCACGGATGATCGGGGAACGGAATTCAACGCGCTACTGTCTTCACGGTTCAAGATTCCCCAGCGGGACAGGCTGATTGCCCCGTCCGTATTCGGAGCGGCAGGGGG
>OCQB01002056.1_pt1 | contig 14404 bp, 10 predicted proteins | sample 1538631 | NCBI WGS metagenome assembly OCQB01 (sample SAMN04571713, study PRJEB22368) | human gut metagenome | biome: human gut; material: stool | host: Homo sapiens | place: Luxembourg | collected 2012-10-19
AGATTCCATAAGCAAGGTCTACTTTTCCACCGATCACTTTTTCTGGACTCCTTTTTAATTCTTCCATATTTACTTCAAATGGATTGACATAAATATCACTACTGGATGTAATATTTAAAAATTCGCCTTTCATTAATTGGCAGACATCCCGATATTCATTTTTCGGATCTAGCAGGAAAAAATCATCTTCCGAACCGATAAAAGTTTGTACAATCTCCCCTTTATTAAAGAAGCTCTTTCCAGATCCTGATGTTCCAAAGACAAAGCCATGTGGATTTTGTAAATTTTTTCGATCTCCACGTACAATATTCTTTGAAATCTGATTTACTCCATAAAAGCAGCCTTCCTGGCACATTTCCTGTGTAGAAAATGGGACAAGTGAAGCAACTCCATTGGTAAGCATTGCTCTTAATGTCTTAATCTGACGAACTCCGATTGGTAATGCAGTATTTAATCCTTCTCTTTGCTGACAATACAAAGTTTCTAAAACAATCCCAAATCGGCTGGCTGCATTGATCAATGATAAGGTATTTGATTCTAACTCTTTCTTTGTATCGGCTGTTGTAATGATCGTGACACTGGTATAAAACATTTCCTGATCCATCTTTTGTAAAGAATTTAAGACACTTTCGACCTCATCATGTTCCTGACGTTTCTCCCATGTAATATCTGTGGAAAATTCGCCTCTCTTGTTTCGCTGACGTTGCTGTTTTGAAATATCTCCTTCAACACCCATTAGTTTATTGGCAACAAATTTTGCGGAAACCTCTTTCGGTACTGGGATTACATCCACTGTAAATGTCAGATGTTGCGAAAGATCCATAATATCTCTTACAAAGTTATCTAATAATCCCGAAGGAAAATCTTTTACAAATAAAACTCTTGAAAATTTCCCCTCATCCTCAATAAAATCTTCCTTATAAGAAAGCTTCACATTACAGATAGTGTTGAGATAATTCTTGCCTTTCTTAATTTCATCCCATGTTAATTGAAATTCTTCTTCCTTACCCATGCGATAAAAATCATGCAGCGATTTTAATCGATCGATGGCATCCATAGCTGTTAATTTACTCCCAAATCTTCGAAAGGACTCTTCCAAATCATTCTCTAATGTTCGATAATATTCCATCGCTTTCTTATAATCTTCGGTCTGATGAAGAATCGTAAGGATCATATCCAATTCAATTCCTTGTTTTCCTTTTGAAATTCTGTCATCCAATAGTTCGTTATAAGTTTCTCTCCATATGTCAAATTCGTCATTCTTCAGATCAAAAAGTGTCGTTTCTCGGAACTTTTGCATGTCTTTGTTCTTATTTTGTAAGGTCCATTTAAAACTAGTTCCCATCGAATTTAAAAATTTGCACCATGATAAAATCTTTCCTTCTTTTTCTTCCTCATCTAAAGTTGCAAAAGGAACATCCTCAAACCGATAAGCCTTACTATAGGAAGCTTTTTCTCCTCTTTTTCTTTTTTTCGGTGTATGACAAAACACTCCATTCTTCGCAATAGCAGTAATATCTATCGTCTGTTGAATACTTTTTGGTATTTTATAGACTGGAAGATCTTCTTTCGTTAACTGATCAATTTCTTCGTATTCAAATAATGGCATTCGTTGATTCCTCCATAAAAAAATAGATGGGACTCTCATGAGTCCCACCCGTTGATCTTATCGTTCCATATTTTTTTCTTTTTTGTGATTTAGAAATGTTGCTTTCTCTAATTGAAAATCTGGGCCTTTTACCTCATACACTTCATTTGATAAAAATTCTGATGGCTCTACAACTTGATAATTTACCTCTAATACTGCTTCTTTTAAAGCAAATAAATCCAATGGTTCTTCTACAAAACTCTGATCCACAATCAATACTTCATGGATGGAACTTGGCAAAACGTAATACCCATTTGGAAATTCCTTTTTTAAATCTTCCTGCACCTGTGGATACAAAATTGTAGATGCACCATTTAACCCTTCTTTATTACTTAATGAATAAACTGGCAATGCATCATTTTTATCGACTCTAATCTCATGTCCTGGTGGTATTTGTCCATTTTTTTGAATACCTTCCGTAAGGGTTGTAAGATTTTGAAAACTTACAGGAAATACTTTTTCTGTATTTTTCATAGACAACTGGTACAATTGTTCTTCATTCAATCCAATACTGTTTGCAATTTCATTATTAATCGCCACACTTCCCATTCCAAATTCATTTTGGAATGCGATCAAGCGATACTCTATCAAAAAGTCTCCTACTTGCCGACAAGGACAACTAGATAACTTATTGCGGTTTTTTTCTGCATTTACCATTCGAAAGAAAATCCGATCAGTAAATGAATCCATAAATTTTGTACTAACACTATTGGAAAGTTCACTTACCGTTTCCTGTAAAAAAGAATTAATACTTGCATCACCTTTACAATATTTTTCATATAAATCTTTAAAGTAGACCATCACTGGCATATCCACTAATGCACCCGTATCTTTAAAAACTAATCCTTCTATCGGAACTCCATTATTTTTTTGCTGCCATGTTTTTGAAGATACCACCATCTCCTCTGATACATATTCTCTTATATGAAGCTCTACATATTGAGTGAACTGGCTATATGTCATCATTTGATGTTTCCTCCTTCCTTCGTTCTTCAATTTTTTTGGAAATTTCACTGAAATATTTTTTCTTCTTTTCTGGATTTCTTACTTCTACTTCAATTACCATTTCTTCTTCCTGATTCATAAAAGCTCCTTTCATCTTTCATCAAAAATGAGGTATCAAAAACTGATACCTCATTCTTACTTTTTGTTATTTTTTCTTCTTTTTATAGATAATCGCTGCTGCAATTCCTGCAAGGATAATCGCCACTGCATATGGAGTCGCATTCGTCATATCCCCTGTTTTTGGCATACTGCTATTGGTTCCATGATTGCTAGAAGATGTAGATGGTGTTGAAGTTTCTGGTGTTGCTTTTGTTGCATTTGGTACTTCAACAGTTACCTTGGCTTCTCCACCATTGATTCCTTCTCCATTTACATCGGCTTTATTGGTTAATGTTTTTCCAAGTGCTCCCTTTAAGACTTTTGCCTCATAAGTAACAGTCACTTCTTCTCCATATCTTAGTGTTGGGATTTTTACTTCCATTTTATTGCCATCCACATTGATGGTATAATCTGCAATACCCTCTACCTTAATACTGTTTTCATCTAATTTCATTCCATCTGGAATCTGATCTCTGATCACCACATTTTTTGAAATTGTATTTTCTTTTTTCAGTCCAACTTTTACTTTATATTTCACTGTGTCTCCCTCTTTATACCTCTTTTGATCTGCGTCTTTCGTGATCGTAACATCCTGATTCTTCACATCAACTGTATTATCAGCTTCTACTTCCTCTGCATTATCACCTCTTGTGATTGCAGTGTTTTTATAAGTTCCAGTCTTTGCAAAACTTACCTGATATGTTACCTGCAGTTCATCCTTGCTTGTCATATCCTTTCCAGTTTCAATCAAAAACTCACTTTCATTTGCTGTAATCTTACAATCTTTTGTGATATCTTCCTTATTTAATGTAACAGCAATACTATCTGAAACAATGCTGATTCCATCTCCTGTCACAAACTGGTCTTTTACAATCACATTTTTTGCTGTTGCATCAGATTTCTTTTCTTTGACAGTTAAAGTATAAATTCCTGTATTTCCGACTGCATATTCCTGTCTGTCAGAAGATTTTTTGATACTTAATTCTGGTGTGATTTCTTTCACTTCTACCACATTATTCGCCTGATCTTCATTCGTATTATCAGCCTTACTTACTGCAGTATTGGTATACTGCCCTTCTTTTTCAAAGTTTACCTGATAATCGATGACCAATTTATCTTCATCTGTAAGATCTTTTCCTGTTTCAATCTTAAATTGATTTCCTTCTATACTGATCTTGCATTCCTGTGTGATATCTTCCTTATTTAATAAAACTTTTAGGCTTGATGTATCATATTTCACACCTTCCTGCTGTACAAAAGTATCCGTTACAACAACATTTTTTGCGGTTAGATTTTCTTTTGTCTGTTTTACAACCAACTCATAGCTTCCATTTTCACCGACATTGTACTGTGTCTTATTTGATTTTTTCGTGATTTCTAAGGTAGGTGCTTTCATTTTCACATCTGCATCATCTTGTCCACCACCAGATGGTATTAATTCATCATCCTTGATCAAATCTCCATTTGTATTTTTTGTTGCTGGAACACTGAATGTATTTTTCAAATCTGTAGATAACGCTGCCTCATCTGTAATCGTTGCTTCATAGGTAACAATCATCTTATCTGTCCAATTGCTCATTTCCTTGTAAGGAGAAATTCCGATACATGGAATATCTGAATTGTTCATATTATATGGTGTCTGAATACTAAATCCTGATCCATCCTCTGCATAAGTAATGTCAAGATTACTTGTAACATCTTTTCCTGCAACTAAAACTGCAACTGATCCTTCTTTGATTTCCAATCCTTTTGATTGTACTTCATCTTTTAAAAGTAAATCTCTCATAAAGGTTCCAGGATTGCGATTGGTAATGACTACCTTGTATCCAACACTGTCTCCCACTTTATATTTGCTGCTTGGTGCTGTTTTTTCTACATCGATTTTTGGAGAATTTACATAAACCTGCTTTGCATCTTTCTTTTCTGGAATACCTGCAGCAATTGTTGTGGCTGTATTATCAATTACAGTACCATTGCCGGCTGTCAATGCTTTTGCATCATACTCAATGGTGATCGTTTTTCCAAATGGTAACGCATAATCTCCTTTTGACTTTAGAACCCATCCATTGCCAACTTGCTCAATCGTATAGTTTTCTGCATCGATTCCACTCACTTTTACACTAGAAAAGTCAAACGCTACAGAATCTGGAAGAGATTCATCTCGGATCACAAAATAAGCTGTATCTGCTTCCTCATTTGTGTTGCTTACTTTCACGGTATAATGAATGATATCGTTAACCTGATGTTCATAACGATTCACACTTTTTACAATGTTAAGTCCTGGTGTCTGATCCATTGTTGTGCTTAAATGAATTTCTGTCTCTGGACGATTTGTGATAGAATTCACTCCATTGATTTCCACATAAGCCACATTATTTTCTTTTAAGACTGTCTTATCTTCAGAATAATGTCCATGTTTTTCCCAGGTTTCTTTCAATGTCTGCATTTGTTCTTCCGTTACATCGGTAGGAATATCCATCTGCACATTGATCTCCATGGTATACGCTGCATTTTTATAGAAGTCTTTGTTATTTTTAGGATCTTTTAAGGATGCCACAACATGATTTCCTGCTGTTGTAATATCAAGCCATTCTGATACATCATTTCCCTGATCATTGATGACTTTCACAGAATTGATCTTCATACATTCTTCAATCTCATCACGGAACACAAAGCTGTCATAAGGTTCTGTGGCATTTTGAGCAATCTTTTGTGTGACTGAATAGGTCCAGTTACTTCCAAGGTCTCTCACATTATTTTTTATAACCTTTGATTCATCCTGATCAGAAACAGTTTTCTTTGGTCCTTCAATGTTTGTCTTTACCTGATTTGTTGGAAGATTTTTTCCATCGATGATGGTCTTTGCGCTATTATTTTCGGTAATTGTATTTTCTGTTTCTTTGTAATGCCCATGTTCTTTCCATGTATTTCTGAGTTCTTCCATCTGGCTTTCTGTTGCACCGTCTGGAATATTCATCTGCACATTGATTTTTAATCGATATACCGTATTTTTATAGAAATTGGCATTTTTACTATTCTTTAGTTTCGCTACAACTTTATTTCCACTGCTTGTAATCTTAAACATAGAAGTTACATCTGTGACTTTCGCCTCTGCATTTTCTGCTTCGACTCGAATGGAATTAATTTTCATGCAACTTTCTATCTGATCTTCAAAACTGAAATTATCATAGTAAAAATTGGATGGCATGTTAGATGGAATAGACTGTTCTACGGTATAAGTCCAATTTCCCCCTAGATGTTCTACGGTGTTTTCTTTCACATCTTTCTCATCTTGATCTGTAACGGTTTTCACTGGGGATGATGGCTCAAACTCTGTCATAGACTGTCCTGTTCCTACATACTGTTCCTGATTTGTTGGTTCTTCTGGTTTGATACGTCCAAAGGTATAAACAAATGAATTGTCTTCAAAGATAAATCCAACCGCTGTTTTAGCTTCTCCGCTGTAATTGATATCATTATCTGCATAATAGAAATTTTTATTTCCATTTTTTAAATAACTTAATGTTGTATTGTTTGATACATACTGCCCATCAATCTTTGATGCCGATACACCAATGTACTGTCTGGTATCAATATCTGTAAGAGTAACATTGGATTTCAAAGTGACTTTCTGACTGGTTCCTGCTTTATAAAAAACATTATTCACTGTCATTTCTTCAATGCCGATATATACTGCATCTGTGATTCCTGATCCTAATGCAATATAACCATCCTGATTTTTATATTTCTCAATTGCTGTGATTGTTCTTACAAGATCAACCTTGACCCAATGTCCATTGCTTCCATCGGAATTGCACTGATAAACAGTCAAATCGGAAATCTTAATCTGAATGTTGTTTGCTGTATTCTTACTTGTCTTAAACCAAGTATATTTTTTCATAAAAGCCAGCAATTCTAAGTCTTCACCATTGAATTTGCTTGGAGCTGCACACTTTGTTCCTTTGGTTACGGTTACTTTCGTTGCACTTGTTTTTTGTAATTTGAATCCATAAGAGGCATCTACTTTCAGTGCCTTACTTTTATCCGATTCATAACTGGAGAATCGATGTGTCATCTGATCTCCATTTTTATCGGTATTTTGCCATTTATTTTTTGTACTATCATTCTCTGTGATCTTATAAGCATTTCCCATACTCGTTTGTGCAGAGACTTGCTTTATCTGATTCAAACCAATATTATTTAGACACATCACAGCCGTCGCTATAATGCATGCTATTTTTCTCGAAATTCTTTTTAATTTCGATAAGATATTGTGTTTTTTCATGTCTTCTTCTCCTTTTTTAATGCATTAAAAAAGCACCTCCTTCGGTGCATTGTTTCTGATCTGTATTTTAGGTGGACCACGCTGACACATCATTTTCCTCCTTTTTGGTACAAAAAAAGCAGATATACTAAACATATATCTACTCTTTTTGATTCATTTATTGTATTTGTGGTGCAATTCCAATTGTTCCTGCCATTAACTGTTCACTCACTGCATAATAAATCACAGGTTTTTGATTCTTATATCCTACAATCTTAATACCTAAGTATGACAAATCTCTGGAACTTTTATAGGTTGGTGAAAATTTGCCTGTCTGTCCGGATTCAATTTTTCCTTCATAGGTTGTTGGATCATTACAATCTGGTGTTGGGGTATTGCGTAAATCTCCTGTTGTTGCTGTGATATAATACAGTGTAATTCCATTCTTTGCATGATACCATTGCCACTGATTATCACTTTCTGTTTCCATATAGTAACTGATCCATCCATAATATCCCTGCCCATGGCCACTTGTTGCATTCATAAATGCACGACCACTGCTTGTTTCAATGATGGTTTTCGAATCATCATATTCCATTCCTGCTTCGTTCATCTGTTTTTCTACTGCAGATAGATTGATTGGATCATCAAATTCTGGAACTTTTCCTGTATATTTCTTTCCATCTGCTGTTGTATACTGTGCTTTTTTCGTATTTTGATCTTTTTTGTTGCTCTTTTTATTGTATGCACTGTATTTCGCAGATTTTATATACTTTCCTTTTTTATTATACAAAGATATTTTTGCTGTTGCATTTCCTGCAGGTCGTTTCATCTGAATCTTAAATGAGCCTTTTACTCTGCTTGCTTTTGTTTGATAGCTTTTATGATTCATGGTAATTTTAATTCGATACCCTGGTCTTGCATACCCTTTGATTATTTTATTTTTTATTGAAAACTTTTGAACCTTTATGGATTTTGTTAATACATGGATTTTCTTCTTTAAAATATATCTCTTTCCTCGATATACCTTGATATAAAAGCTCTTTCCAACACTTTGTTTTGGAATCCTTAAGCGGAAATTTCCCTTACAATCTGCTTTTGTTTGGTACTTCTTTTTTCCAATCTTTGCTTGGACCCGATATCTCTTTTTTGTTTTTCCCTTGATTACTTTACTGTTTTGATAAACAGGATTCACTTTAATCTTCTGATTTGCTGCACAAACATTGATCGGCACAGCCATACAAAGACACATTACTAAAATAAAGAATCGTTTCATATACACCCTCCTAATTCTTATTTTGAACATCTGCTTTTAAATAAAGAAATTATATCACATATTTTTACAATTCCCAAACTTTTTTGAAATTTTTTCCTATTTTGTTTCATATTCAATTTCAAACTGACTTTCCTGATTGGTTACCTTGGAAGGTGTTTTCTTTTTTTCTGCTGTTGTCGTTGCTGTTTCCTGCTTTTTCTTTTTGCATGTAGTACTCTTTGTAGGTTTTGTCTTTTTCTCCTGTGTAGATTTTTTTCTTACTGCAGTTGTACTTTGACTGCTCCTTGTTCGGTAAGCCTCTGTTTCTTCTTTTCTTGTGATTCTTCTTTCTGTCGTTGTCTCCTTTCTTGTTCGTGTGATCTTTTCAACCTTTGGTGTCTTTCTTGTTGATTGATCGATTGATTTTTTATTTTGTTTTTCTTTTTTCTGCTTTTTTTGTTCCGTTGTTGTCTTTTCTTGTTGTCTTGTCGTTGGTTCTTTTTCTGATTCTTCTTTTGATAATACCTGTGTACGAATTGCTTCCTGTTTTCCCTCTGCCTCTTGCTTTTGTTTCACTTTCTGTGGAAGAATCGTCATGGCTGTCATGAAAATTCCAACAACAATCCCAATGAGCATTGCCATCTTGATCATCCTTTGTATTGGAAATTTCACTTTCTTCTTTGGAATATCATTTTCTTGTGCTTTTTTCATAGAAATCTCTTCTTCTAAAATTTCTAGCACACTTTCTTGTGTTTCCTCACTCTGATAGGTAAGTTTTTTCATTTTTTTAAGTGCATACATTTTTTTCTGATATTCCATTTCAGACATTCCATTTCGTTGATGGTTGCCAATATATATAATGGCAGAGGCTGGAATCACACCACACCATCCGGCAATGAACAGATCAATATGCAGCAATAACCCTAATGGCAGTATGATAAGGACACAACATAAGCCTCCCAAAAAGAAAAAAAAGCATTCAGAAAGCGTATATCCTAAGAAGAAATTATGTTTGTATCTTCCAAAATCTTTGTTAATTTCTATACTGATATGCTCCATATGTTCATTTCCTTCCTGTTCTATAGTCCAAGATTTTTTCGAACTAAGTTTTCTGCTCCTTTAGTAAGCCCTACGGTTAACGCAATCGTAAATGTTTTCTCAATTAAAACCGCCATCGCCTTGACTGTATCTGAATTTCCTGTCTTTAATCCCAAATCCAACCCCGATCCGATAAATTTACTACAGACAAACAATGTCATGGAGATGGCTACTCCTTCTAACGCATAGGTAATCATATTTTGCAAGTTTGCTCTGGCTACATGTCCCATTCCTCCACCTGCCACACCTGCGATTGCTAATGCAGAAAATGGTGCGGATACATAAACTTTAAAAAATCTGGAATAAACCGTATAAATCATAACCATTGCCAAAACAATAACAACAACCAGACAGATAAATCCAAAGATCAAAAGCACAATGGATTCGATGGGATCGACTTCTTCAAATAGCTTTAGCTGTGCTTTCGACAAACTCATTTTCTTGACTCCACCTGTTAAAACCTTTCCGATCAGCCATGTTGCTGCAGAAAAGATTGCATCAATAATATAAAACGTATTGGTCAATAACCATTCTGCAATGGAAATTCTTGCAAACAACTTGATTGCCATTTCAATATTCATCTCACGTTTTAAATCCACTTGATTTTTTACAAGTCCCATTGCAAAGCATAAACTGACTGCAATCGTTCCGACTGTAATAAAATATGGATTGATCTTTTGTACTGCTTTCCAGATTTCTCCGTCTTTAAACTGTGATGGCGATTCCGTCAAAAGTGCGTAGACACTTTTCATAAAAGTATTCCATACCTGAAATCCAAATTTCACAGAATCCGACATATCGATATCCGGCAAGATACTTGCAATCATCTGCTTTCACTCCTTTCAGGTTTCTTACTGTAATCCAAGATATGCTAAAACAGCTCCCACCGCACTCATTAAGATTCCTCCACCCATTCTCCATAGTCCAGAGGACATCTGCGAACTGTCATGGTTTCCCATACCTCTTCCTGCTTCTGCTACTCCTAGTGCTGCCTGAACAATTCCGTAGACAACTACTAAGCTGACTACTAAAGTTCCCAGTTTTTTAAGAGATGCCAATGGATCACTTTTTCCATCCGCATAAACATAACGTATAGAAAGTCCATAACTAAGTGTTATTAAATATGGAAGTTTCTTTTTGATTTCTTCTTTTACTTTTCTTAAATTTTTTTGTAACATCTTCTTCTCCTTTATGATTGCTCACTAACTTGTAAAATCCGTTGTATTTTGATCTGTCGTTCGATTTCTTCTTCATCCATTGCATTCCAGATATAAGACTTTACGATCTTCTCTGGGATTTCTGCTTCCACAGCTTTGACGATTACATCCATGTATGTCTTTTGGAATTGTGTTTTTGCCAAAATTTCTACTAAAGATAGATCTTCAAAATCTTCTGGAAGTCTTACTTTCCACTCTCTTTTTCTCTCCTTCTCTTGTTGCTTTTGCTGTTCTTCTCCCAATTGCTCTGCCTTTTGTATCCATTCTTCGCTTGGAAATACATGTTTCCCTGTTTCTAATAGTTCCATGATCATCTCATAAGTTAAGACAATCTCATTTTTTCTGATTTCTGAAACATCTTTCCATTGGATTGACTGGGATTTCCTATGAAAATATGGTTTTCCAAACAAACCTGACTGCTTGGCTCTTTTATGTTTTGTCGCATCCAGTTTTTTCCCTTTGATCGGATATTCACCTCGGATCATTACAATACATTCTTTATTATCCATACGTCCAACTTCATCGGGTGTCATCAATTCCCTGCCCATTCGGTCTTCACTTTGAGAACTGGACCCTGATTTTCCTCTGGTCACACTGCTGCTTTTCTTCCAGATTGTCTGTTTTCCTAAAGATTCTGAAATGAATTTTTTCACTTCTGGATCAGTACCACCTAAAAATAATAAGGTATCGCAATTTGCTAATAAGGTTCCTGCAGAATCTTTGTATAATGCTTTGATCTGTGATTTATCCTGAAAGATTGGAACAACACCAATATTTCTACTTCTGCAGGTTGCTTCAATATCAAGATAATTGCTTGGCATCGAGATATTCTTAAATTCATCAAAATAACATTGCACTGGGATTGGTAAGTGATTATTATATTTTCTTGCAGATGCATATAGAATCTGAAACATCTGCGTATAAAGCATTCCTGGTACAAAGTTAAAACTTTTATCATCATCTGGAATCACAATAAACATTGCTGTCTTTGTTTTTTGATCTCTAACTCCACTTACCATTTTTCCTTCTCCCAATGCATATAAATCCATCTCATCTTTTTCAAAAATCTTCTGGATTCCTGGCGATTCAAATGGAAACAATCTGGAATGTACAGATATGATGACACTTCGCAGGGTATCTCCTGCTCCTGACATAAATTTGCGATAGGTTCTTTTTGCAATATGATTGTCGTCTAATGCCTGAAACCGATAATCCAGCGGTGACTTTGCTCCTTCTTCTTCCATTACCTTCGCTTCACTAATGATCATCAAGAACGTATGGAAATTTCTTGGAAGATATTGACGTTCTGCTTCATATAAGACATAAAAAAAGACCGCCTGCATAAACAGCGATTCACTCTTTTCCCAAAATGGATCTCCTTTTTGAGCACCCTTTGGTGTTGTATTATCAATGATATTCGATATTAATTTTAAAACATCATCGTCTTTTTCAATATAAGCAAATGGATTATACCCATCGGATTGTTCTGGATTGATCACATTTAATATTTTAATCTGATATCCTTCTTCCACTAAAACATTCGTATAATCTCGAACCGTATCTCCTTTGGGATCTGTGACTACAAAACTCATATTTGCCTGCATTAAGTTTGGACCAACAAATCGGAATGTTTTTCCTGATCCTGATCCACCTAAAACTACAATATTTCGATTTAAACCACATCGTTTATCCGTCATTAATGAAAAATCTTGTGTAAATAAGATATTTGCTTCTTCATTCTTATCACTTAGTCTTTTTCGCATTTCCGAAACATTTCCCCACTGGGCTGTTCCATACTCTTTTCCTATCATCATTGTTTTTCTACATAGAAAGCTAAGAATATCAACCACCAGAAAAATCATAATTCCGATTAGTATTGCTGGAAAACTTCGTTCATTATAATAAGAAGAAACTCGAAATGGATATTCCATGATCTGATCTAAATGTTGTTCAAACAGTTTCATTCCATTCATAAGAACATCTTGATTTTTTTGAAAAAATCCATCTAGCAGATAATTGACCATATAGCTTAGATATGCAATGATCGGAATACAAATCCACGAACCAAAGTTATATTCATTCTGGTTCATTCACTGATTCTTCCTTTTCTTTTTCTAAGTCTTCTGGTCTTTTCATGATGTATTCTCTCATTTTTTCCTGATAGGCTTCCAAAATGATTTCTTTTAATAAGTTGCCAAATTCTTTCGTGATTGGAGAACAGATACTAACGTATTCGTCTCCTTTTCGGAAAGATGGCATCGTAATAAACATTCCTTCCACACTATCTATGATCCGAATACTGTTTACAGCAATCATATCTTTGATATTAATTGTTGCATATGCACAAAATTTACCCGGCTCTTCTACTGGATATATCTTGACAGTAATATCTTCTTTCTTTATTTCTTCTTTCAAACGAAGCAAATGTTCATACTCTGTCTTAATCTTCTGAAAAATTTCCTCTCTGACCTCTCTTGTCACTGGAAATGCAATATTATGATACTCATGATCTTTTCGTCTGACAGATGGCATAGATAGAAAAATTCCATGGGCTGATTTCATTAATTTCACACCTCGAATTCGAAAGCACTCATTTAGAATGATCTCACAAATTGCCAATGTATGATCATTTTCTTTGTTAATTAGCTGCATATGATTGATTCGAATATTCATCGTTTTCCCCTTTTATCTCTGTTTTGTATTTTTCTTGCTTGGTTTCTTCTGTGTGAACTCTGATCTTGTCACATCGTCAAAGTTTCGCTTTAACTGCATTCCATTCCTGTGATAAAGACTTCGATTCATAGAATCATATACCGTATATTCTTTCTTTAAATCTAAGCGTCCAAGATAAGTCTTCCCTCCATCTGTTAAGATTAAATCCTTCATAGGAATTGAAACAAACTTATCCAATTCTCCTGGAATACGGAATGTCAATTGTGTTTCATCAGATAATTTTTTGTTTAGCAATTTCTTATTACAAGTGATCGCAACCGCATTTCCTTTTGCAAAATCATCTAAAAAAACTTTGTTTTTAAGTTCTTCCATATCGTTTTCTTTGGCTTGACTGGGAAGTTTTTGATTCGCTTCCTTTTCAAGATCAATATTCATCTCTTTTGCTAATGCATCTAAATCTTCCTCTGTAATATGATTCATTGCATAATCTTCCCAATTAATGATCTTAAAATCTTCCATAGAAAACTCTCTTTGATTACGATCTACAATAGATTGCAATCTTAAAATGTCTCTTTCATCAATGACAAACTCTGCGTATATATCATTTTTATTCAGATCTTGCAATGGACAATATGGAATTTCTGCCCGATGCATCCAGTCAAAAAACTTTTGTTGATCTGCTTCATTGATTCTTATCGGAATTCTTCTTTGAATCTGATCCATTGATACTGCCCCAGGCTGTCTTTTCCATGCATTCTTTATTTTCGGTGTTGTATACAATGCACTCATTTTTATTAATTTGGCCAATGCTTCTAAAATTTGTCTGGTTAATGTCACTCCTTTATCTACTACGAATGCCATTGCTTGTCCAGTCATCATTGCCATTTGAATTCCTTCTTGCATTTCACTCATGATCATCTTCCTCTCTGCTTTGATTTTTTCTTTTTAGGAATTATGTATTCTGCAGTTTCTTCCTTTATATTCTTTTCTTCTGCAGCTATTTTTGTATCTGAGAATGGTTTTATTAACTCATGTTCCCTAAAACTATAACTTTCTCCTGTTCTTCCACCAATAATGATATGATCTTTTACAAAGATTCCGATAAGCTCTCCTGCCTCTTTCATCCGTCTAGTCATTAATAAATC
>OCQB01002060.1_pt1 | contig 14364 bp, 26 predicted proteins | sample 1538631 | NCBI WGS metagenome assembly OCQB01 (sample SAMN04571713, study PRJEB22368) | human gut metagenome | biome: human gut; material: stool | host: Homo sapiens | place: Luxembourg | collected 2012-10-19
TCGAGTGATGATTGATGAGTAGTAGAGTCTGGACATAAATCATGAGAAGCAATCTCAGGCGAAGTATTCTCAATGGAATTGTTTGTTTCAAAAGCTGAAGACAAAAGAGAATCCAAATTAGGATGTTCTTCATTTGATACAGATGAAGCCAGAACAGAATCTGGAATATAAGCACGAGACAGTAACTACGTGATTCATTATGGAAGAGGATGCGCAAAGACGAATTCAATTTATCAGCAATCTCAAAGGCAAATGAGTGTGTTTCAGATCGAGCCTGCTGCAGAATCACCGATAAACGAGTCTCAATATTTGTAAGCTTGGATCGGATCCCAGAAAGAGTGCTATATATAAGTACAAATTGGTGTAAGATACGGAAGAGAAGATGAGTTCGATTTTGCTTCTAGTTGATACTTCATCAATTGACGCAATAACTGCTCTCTTTCTTCTATTAAATCACTTGCAGAAGATAGTGTATGGCTATATCGTTCTTTGAGAGTTGATACGATAGAATCAACTCTTTCCTAGCAATTATTCTCACATAACTCAAATACCAGAAATAGTCCCATCACATCCTCAATATATTGGCTTTGCTGCTGATCATTTGTACATGAACACTCATTGTCAGCAAAAAGCTTTTGTAAACACAAACGAATTCGTCTGTAGGAGTGCAACCATTGCTCTGTAAGGGAGTATAACGACTAGAGAACATCCAAAACACAAACCATACGGACAATTCATTTGTTGTATCGATTACTCGATCACTCCACTCATTGTAATCCACACTTACTGAGGATCCTTCTATCACCACTCCATTCTTACAATTATAAACTCAATATAAAACAATACTACTGATGATAATGCATGCTTTTCCTGCAGTGCATCTAATTTTTCATCCAGATAACGGAGATTGGCATGAGCCAACACATCCACTCTAGTTTCACCTACAAATCAAATACCACTTATAGACTCACCTCTCTTCATCAAGATAGGTTTCTGGTGACAACTGCAGAGAAAAGATTGCCGTGCCAACACTCTCTATGTTTCCTCAATTTCTGGATCTCATAATTGAACAAACAATGACTTATAAAAGGATCTAAGCCTTAATTCCCTTAGGCTGTTGTTGTGTGATACAGTGAATGTTACCTCCTCCCAGAATCACTTCACGAGTAGGAACCATCACCACTTCTCTCTCAGGGAACACCTCTTTGAACACCTTCTCAGCCATAGCATCCTCCTTCACTCCAAAACAAGGAGAAATGATTGCTCCATTCGCAAAATAGAAGTTCACATAAGAAGCTGGAAGACGCTGGTTCTCTTCACGTTCGATGGTTCCTTCCTCCTGCACCAATCCACCAAACTCTTCAGCAGTTCGAATGATATCAGAAGGAATGGCCAACTTGTGAATCTTCAGATGACGACCCTTCGCATCCGTTGCCTCCTCCAACAGCTTGAAAGCCTCCTGGCTGATGGGATACTGAGGATCCTTCTCATCGTCAGTCCACGATAACAACACTTCTCCAGGACGAGCAAATACACAGAAGTTATCAACATGTCCATTGGTGTCTACATCACCAAACAAACCCTTGGGAAGCCAAATCACCTTTTCCACTCCCAAACCACGCTTCAACTCTGCTTCAATCTCTGCCTTTGTCATATTGGGATTACGATTTGGATTCAACAGACACTCTTCTGTTGTAAGGAGAGTTCCCTCACCATCAAAGGAGATCGAACCACCTTCCAGAATCATCTGATACTTGTAACGCTTGCAACGCTCAATGTCACATATCTTGCCAGCCACAAGCAGATCATCTTCCCAGTAATCATAACAACCACCATTCAGACCTCCCCACGAATTGAACGTCCAATGTGTACCTCGAACAACACCTTCTGCATTCTTCACGAAGATAGCACCTAGTTGTCAATACAAATCCGTAGAAACAAACCGGTATCACGGAACCAAGAGTCATTCATTGACATCTCAACAACACGTACATTCTCATCTAAAAGGGAACGAGCGACAGTGTACAATTCTTTAGGAGCACAAACAGTCACAGGCTCAAAACGAGCAATGGCATTTGCCACAGAAGCAAACACTTTCTGAGCGGGTGCAGCATTATCTCTCCAAATGTCAGGTCTCTACATCATTATCGCCTCCCAACACTAGGACTTGAGGGAAACCCATCCAGGTCTGTTCGTGAACATCCCACTCAGCAGGGGCCTTGAAACCATCATCTCCAGCATATCCAGAAACAATCGACATTATCACAGACTATTTGTGGAATCGTGGTTTTCTTCATTCTGTTCAATTCGTGGGATCCCAACAATCATTATCATCAGGATCTTTGGGAATAATGGGTTGTTCGGCAAGTCGAACTGATATTCAACTTGGAGGGATCCAGAAGTGGGAATATGTTGAGAATGGGAAGAAGAAAGCGTTAACAACTGAGGAACTACAGAATCTCCGCAAGGTACAGTACGAAGTTATCTTTTTGAAATAGTCATTTTGGGAGAAAGATCACGAAGGAGATCCTGAAATCTGGAAAGTTCTGAAGGAGTGTTGTGAAGCTGTGCTTGAAGGTTCGGTCTGAAGTACATACATAACGAGATAGGTAATTTTGATAAAGCCAATACTCTTTTGAATTCCCATGATATCGTTGTCATTTCTGGAGAACTGAACTATGTAACTACGAAAGATGGAGTCCGATATATGATCGAGAAGTACTGTTACTCAAAGCCTTCCAACATGGTGAGTGAAACTAGTGAGGATAATCGTAGGTACTTGATAATAAGCTTATGATTAGATATTATGGTAGATGAAACGAACAACAAATTCCGCTTCCGAGTTGGTGCTGTAGTTGCTGTGGTTTTGTTTCATTTGCAGAGTTTCCTAGACGAAGAACGTGAGATCATATTCATATTTGATAGTACAATGAAACCTGAAGAGGATGTGACTCCTCAAGAACATAGTCCTGAGAATCATATCTTCTATCATACATATCATTTCTCAGATAACTTAGAAACTATTACGGAAGAAGAAGTCCAACAGAAGGTTTTTGAGGTGATTCGCAATGTTGGTTTTTAAGGAAGGATTAATTGTAGTTCCCAGAAGTGAAGGATAAGGTTCATATCACTCAAGTCCGTCTCTTCTATCTCGGACGTGAATTGTGTCATCCTACTCCTTTCATCAAAGTCTTATTGGAATAAGTGAATTATAACTAGAATCATATTCCTTTTGAATCCATTGTTGTTGTTTTAGTTCAGTGTGAATGAGATGTTTGTTCAAACACTCCTATTTATTCTAAATCAACTAAAAGTCATTGTGAACTGATGCATGCTTCTCCAAATAGTCTTTTCCCGTCATCTCTACTAATCTTGATTGTGTTCTCTTACACGAGAATACCAGAGATGCCATAGCTGATAACCTACCTTTTTGCATCAAATCGATGTCCTTCTTCTACACATTAATCCCTTCTTTCTTTTCTACCGAAGAAATGGACTCATTAATTTCCTTTTCCTTCTCAAATACTCGATCGAAAAGATGATACACACTTGTTTCAGCAGTCATAATTAAACGCACACGATGATCATAAAACTGGTCTACCATCTTCACAAAACGACTCAACATATTCATTTGAGTCACATCTAACATTGGAACCTATTATATCACCAACATCATTCCTTCATACATCAGTAACGATTACAGTATGGAACGAATCTGCTATGTTTTCATAATCATCAGTACCTCTGTCCTATTGATCATATTATCGTACCATTCATACATCACCACAGATCTGCTGAAAAGGAATACGACAAACACCATCAGATACAGCAGGAATATGAATGGACCGAGTAGGAGATAAAGCCAGATCCTGTGGAATGGCTCAACTGAGGAAAACTCCCATCTATCGTAATACAAAACCTCAGGTCTTACACAACACATCGTTAGCAGCAGGACCACAGGGAGTAAGAACAGCATTATCAACAGGATGAGCAAGTGATTTGCGGTAATCAACTTTTGAAGCAATGTCTATCACTCGTGAGTGCGATGTGATCAATGAGATGAATGGCAGGAAGAACATCCGATTCAAACCATTCATGTAAAGATTCTCAGGAGCATGATTACTCGTGGAGAAAACAATACTTCCAGCCTTATAGAAAGTTTCAAAGATATGAGACAGAATTAATGCATCAGCAATGTCTGTAACATGGAACTCATCGAAACATATCAATGTGTTCTGTAGAGCGATGTTTTTCGAGACCTGAATGATTGCATCTTTTTCACTCGTCATGTGTAAATGATCTTCTCTTCCATATATCTGGATTTGTTTCTCTTTATAGTCATGCAGTTGACGGTGAAAATCTTGCATAAATTCATGAAAGTGAACTCGGCATTTACCTCCATCCACCGTCACATTCTTATAGAACAGGTCCATCAGATAGCTCTTTCCAGTACCTACATCACCATGAAGATAAATTCCTCGTGGAATCCGAGGCATCGTGCTCATCACGCCCCGACGTTCAGGAAAAGTAACCTTTCCATTCAACTGGTCATACGTTATGTGATGAGGATTCAATGTCACCTCTGGAGTTACCACCTCGGACTCAGGAAGTACAGTGGGTTGTTTCCATGTGTTGTTAAACTGACTGAATGTACGGTATCGACTCACCTCTGTAGGAAGACGAGGGAATTGGTTGATGGTTGATGTGACCATTTTTCGCTTCTGTACCGAATTTGACAGCGTCATTGGTTCCAGATACGGTTTAATATAATAGTTCTTGCACTCTGTATCATGATTCCCCAAATACATAAGGTCAATCTTGGCTTCTTCTTCACTATCATAAATTCCACAGGAAATATGTTTTCCATCCACCAATTTAATGATTTCATACTATAGATAACCTATCTACCTCACCAATGTACATTAGGAATAGTTCCTCGATGATATCGTTCAATTACATCTTGAAATCGATCTAAGTAGCGTACTACATTCATCTGACAAGCATCTTCTCTGATTGCATGTGTTTCTACTGCCTTCTTATAGGCTTTAGCAAATGATGAAAATGACCTTGATATCACCTTTATCATTCTCAAATTCCCTAAGTATATACCAATAACGTATAATGGAATCAATACTGTTATGTCTCAAACAACGTCTATTCATTCTAAACCAACTTATGAACGTCTCTTCTTTCCCTTTCCTTGCTTCTTCAGATAGTTCTGACGTTCTTTGCGATTCATCTGTTTGATCTTGTTTTGTTCTTTCTTCTTCAAATCACGCTTGATCTCTTCACGACTCTTCACTTCATCACGTAGTGCTCTGTTAAGGATTCTCTATCTCTTCTATCAAAGGATATCTCTCTCACCTGTCCTCTGTTCCTTCTTCTCTTTTCCAGAACGTCTATTTCTCATCTCTCTCACTTTCTCCTCACCGATTACGACGACCTCCCATTATATCTGACATCTGCGCATTATCATCTGTTGTTTGCTCATTCATCCGATGTTTGGTTCGCCACTTCTCATACAATGCACCTCGTTTCACCTTTGACTTTGATTTGATTAACTGACCACTCTCATTCCGAATATGTGTGTTATCCTTCAGTTCACCCACTGTTCCTCTTACATATCGTTTTCGCTTGTTATCCCAACGAACAATCTTTCTCTTACTTGTCATTGACTGAGCATCATCAGGCATCAACTCAAACAAAGCATCATTCATTGAAGCTGTTAGTTTTGCTACATCATCTCGTTCAACACCTAAGAAGTCCTGATCAGCAGATCGTGTGAGAGGCATTTCAGGACTGATATAATGTTCATCATCTCGATAGGACTTCTAACTCTCATTCATATTTGATATGACTACCTCTTCAGTTGGTACTTCAACTGTATGCTTCATCAGCTCCTTCACATTGATGGTTTTCTGTCCTGATTTCTTCAACATCGCTCGCATTGCTTTGCTGATTCGTGGTTTACTCAAGGTTGGATGTTCCTTCTGTTCTGTCAAATGATCAGCTTCTGCGATCTCACGTTCATGTTCATTCAAATACGCCTCCTCCTTTGCTTCTTCTTCTGTTCATCATTCTTCATCATTCATTCAAACCTTGTTTCTTTGTTTCTTCTCGTTTTCGTTCAATAGACCATTGATGTGCCTTTCTCTTCTTCATCATCATCTCATGTTCATTCTCTCCTTTCATCCTTACTTCACTCCCATTCTTTCCTCGTTCTAGTTCCCATATGGTACTTTTGGGTCGATATTCATGAATGTCTTCACGGACTTGTTCCAATACTAATCCTTCTTGAGGGACATGAGAGAGGAGAAGAGGATGAATTGGAGTGATATCAACTGAAGATGAACGTTGTTTGCTCAGTTTGCTTGCCTTACTCCGTGTCTTCTGATATAGTTCATTTCTGTCATGTTAATGTGATAATCAGTCAATCAGTCGATCAATCAGTCAATCAGTCGATCAATCAATCATTAACACTCACATCCATCACTCATCACTTACGCATGAATCATTGACTGCTCCAACTGCCATATCTCATCATCCTCTGCTATTAAGGCTTCAATTGTATGACATTCCTCATCCAATACAGATCGTGGGAATCTACCATAATGAACTCGTTCAGGTGTTAATTCAGACCACGAATATCTTCAGTTCATTCAACTCTCATTCAATTACCCTTCAGATGAAGATTCCAAAGGACGACCTAAATACAATAGAATGTCCAAAAGATAGGGTATTTCTGTCATTGTCACCTATTCCTTAGAATTCATTCTAACCACTACCAAAACTACAGCAGCACCATCACGACCTCCTCTTGCTGTTCGACCTGTTCGATGAACAAACAATTTGGGAGAGGAAGGACAATCAAAATGAATGACTGTATTCACAATCGGAATATCCAAACCACGAGCAGCCACATCTGTTACAACCAAAATAGGAAGTTGATTCTTCTGAAACAGAGATAAGTTGTGCATACGATTTGTCAATTCCATAGAACCATAGATTGCTGCTGCATTCAGATTGTTATGCTTCAAAATCGACTAATTGACACTTATATACACAATTCTTACAACCACAAATTCGGCATGATGTCGTGTTGCCACAAATACTAACACACCCTGAGGATTTGGAATGATCTCTCGAAGCAAATACACCAAACCACCAATCTTCTCTTCCTGAGTGATTATCTCAATAACTCAACAGTACCTGTCGGATGAGGAAGAATGAGTTACATAGTGTGGGAGATAGCTTGTTATCAGTATCAAGTCGAACCATTTCAGCATCATGCAAGCCAGCACGCGAAAACTCTAATAACATTGATGGAAGAGTAGCTGAAATCAACATAGATTGGCGATTAGAGGGCAGTTGACGACAAATTTCGTTCAGCTGAGGAGCAAAACCCAATTCGAAGAGTTGATCAGCTTCATCATAGCAAACCTAGATTAAGAATTCTACAAATAGATATGAAATTGGATATGAATTCAACAGATTTCAATTTGAAGTCTGGAATCTCCATCAACAAATGCATCAAACGACCTGGAGTGGCAAAGATAATATCAGGATTCTTAGAAATGGCTTCAAAGTGTTGTTCAATCGACTCTCCTCCAACAATCACACAAGAACGGAGAGTAGTAAAGTGAGCAATCTTCCTACACACTTGAAATGATTGATATGCCAATTCACGAGTCGGAGACAATACAATACCACGTATTCCTCCTGAGGTGTGATGTTCCTTCAACTTCTCCACCATTGGAATAATGAAAGCAGCCGTCTTTCCACTTCCTAATCAATTATCCATGCTATTCATTCTTTCTTACCTGTTCTTGCCATCGCAACAACATCTTTTCCACTCAAAGCAACAGGAATACTTGCTTTCTGAATAGGAGTTGGCAACTTATATCCCATTCTCAAAACACCTGAGAGAATCGGCTTACTCAGACCCATCTTTTGAAATGATCCATTTTTCTTTGCATTCGATTTTGAACCTCTTTATAATCACGAATATCATTCAAATTGTACGTTACTCCACTAGGAACAGTAGTGAGTTCATCAATCTTCTCTTCATCAATTTCATCTTCCATAAGCTCTTCTAATTCCTTTTCCATTCTTACTTTCCAAATCGAGTGTTACAAACAGAACACCAAAGAAAAAGGTGATCTCTTCTATCAACAAACAATCCAATCATGAAAAATCAAAAAGAATCACAAAACGTCATTCAGCCCAATCACTTTTCAACACAGAGGCCAACAACTCCTTCAATAAACGTTTCTCTAAAGAGATGTAACGATTCAGAAGTGTCAGTTGGTCACTGTATTGACCTCGTCTACTCTTCAACTCCTTCTTCTTCCTTACCTTGACCGCATTTTATCACTAAGGGCTACTGTGATATATTCGCCCATTCTCTCTTTAATTGCACTCACTAACAACTCTTTTCGAGATTCTCTTGTTGTTATGTCCTTTTGCTTCAAAATGGACAGAATGGTAATAAAACTATCTGGGATCATATTCACAGAAGGTTGAAGACAGAATTGCTCATAAGAATGAAATCCTTTCTCTTCAAGCTTCTGTAGTTTACTCTATTTCTAATCATGTTCTAATCTCCAGTACATCAAAATCAGGATCTTCAGTTGACAAGTCCAGAGACCACAACACACAATCTCTCTTCAAAGCCAGTAATAAGTCTCCTCGATATCTTCAAATCAATTCATACTCACACTTCTACACTAACATATACCAATTCGGGAATCCCTGTTTCAGAACATAGTCCTTCGTAAATCGGGTTGAATCTCTTGAAATCACGACATAAGAGTTATTTTCATGACGAATCTCTGCGTATTCACCAACTTCCTGATACAAACTATTCTGACCAAACATCAGTGGAGGAAGTAGGAGTTGATGACCTTCACAGAAAACACTTTTGGATTCAAATACAAGATAAGACCACTAAACATCATGACTTCCTGTCAATCTCACCAGATATCGTTCGAATGTGAATAGTTTTGATGTAATGAACTCTTTTCGTAACAGTCCATTGCTACGAAGCATCTTCTCAGTAAGTTCATAATCGAGCCGAATTGTGGAATTCAATGCTTTCAACTGCTGGAATACACAACTTCCATACAAGGCTAATGCTGTATCCTCTGCTAACAAGAGAGGATGATTGATTTGATGGAGAGATGGAAGTAGAAGAAGGAAGGAAGCATATTCTGACCAACGCTCATTCTCAAATCGTTTCCATCTTATCGTAATCCCATTCTTCTCTATTCATACAACAAGACAAGAATCACTAAGAGATTCTCAGACATTCCATCCTTATAAAATGATGTGAAAATCGCTCCGAATTTGGGATGACGCAAAACAGTCTCAATTCCGATAGTGGCTGTCTATCAATCAGACACAATGAACTCATTCACCTCTTGTAGTACCAACACCTCATCTCCTTCCTTCACCTCCTGTTTAGCAATCAATCCATATCCACCCCATGCAGTACTTGTGACACTGATCCTCACAGACTCACTATGAAGCTTCACCCAGTCATTGAGAGATAGGATTGGCTATGGTTCTATTCCTTCCTCATTCTTACTTCATTCAATTCTGGTTCTTTCTGTGTCTCAGGATCGATATGATCAATACTCAAATGATGAATTGCCAGATCCAATAAGTGCTTCCGACTGATTCGCCATTGATAAGCCAATTGATCCACTTCACTCATCTCTCGCCTATGACGATGTAATGTCAACTATGCATCATTCCTACTCCATAGAAGGACATGGTCATGACTGATGCTCGTATGGTAGTAAGACTTGACTGTCAGCAGATGCATCCGAAGAGAGTCTTTCAGCTCATCCTTCATTGACTCCCATAGAGATTTCGAATTCTCTGTCCAGATTCCCATGGCACATTGATGAATTTCAGTTGTCTCCCACTGTGAATCATCTCGCTTCAAAACAGTCTGTTCATAATACTCCAAACATTGTTCGAGATGCTCCTGTGTTGCATTCCGAAGCAAGAAGAATGCAAGCTGACGATCATTCAAGAAACGAGTGATATCGAGACACATTGCATCATCAGAAGGATAACCAAGAGTGAGAAGCACACGAGACAATAGTGGAGAAGGAGGAGTATCAAATGGGAGAGGAATCAACAAACAATCATGAATGTTACTGATTGGTGTGAAGGCATGTTGAAGGAGATAAACATATGATGGATACCTCTCATAATCAAGATAGACTTGACGACCTGGCTTGATTGGTTTATCTGTGATCACTCGAACGATTCCTTGTGTAGTATCAATATGATGAGTAAGTTCAGGAGAACGATCAATGAATGTGTACGGCTAAATATCACCAATTCAATTCATAGAAACACTATCTGTAGAAATGTAATTCCGAAAGTCCATAAGAGGAATTAGAAGCCTATGTTTAGTTATAGAACGAGTGATTGCCATTGTGTAACCCCAAATGAAACCTGAATAACTACAACCCCATAAACGATCTTTCCATGATCCATCCACTGTTAGGAAGTATGGACACATATGATGTGAAAATGAGTAATAACTCTGGAAATACTCTCGTTGCTGACAATGAAAACGAGGGATCATTCCAGGATCTTCAAGTTCATTGATCTCTTTGTTTGAAAAGGTAGCTACGGTCAGTGGATGAGAAGGAAGGACCTGAAAGGAACAAAACAGAACACAGCTACTTGAATCCATGAATACCATTTTGATTTCGTTCCTTTAATCCGTTCTTGAATTAGATATGCTGTTAGAATCAAATCAGGATCGAGCTGTAGAAAGCGATCATATTCTTCCTCTGGAATCCATTTCATCACATTTTCAGGTGATCTAGAGAATAAGGAGACAAACCAACACATCCCACATCACATCGTCTAAAGCGATTTCCATTAATGTGGCATTCTTTGGAATCAATTTCGTTGCTCTTAGACCTACAAAGTCACTTCTGTTCTTCATTTTCACCTCTTCCCATTCTAGCATATTCAACAATCTCAACAGGAGCAACAGTTGCTAAATCTAAACGAATCAAATAATCTATGCCTCTGTCTTTTATCCAGTTCATGAACTCAGTCACATTATCTCTTTCTTGCTTCACATTTTGTTGTAGAGATGCTTACCACACTGCAACAAGCAAAAGCAAGCAAATGAACAATGAAGCCATTCAATGAATGGAACAAACAAAACCAATTTGAATAGACCATCTCCTTAGTGAAGGGCAGCGGAGATAAATCCAGTAATCTTTTGAATATGATGACTCTTCACACTACAATTGCAAGCAAACACGGGACAAGGAGAATCACTCTCAAAAGCAAACGGTCGTCCCTCCTCTCCCAGCTTCATTTCAACATTTCCTTCTTTAAGAACTGTTCTATTCCTCAAAATGAAATGATCCTTTCATACAATTCCTTCTCGATGTCTTCGTATACAGTTTGATTATCAGCACATCCAAACAGATCTGATTTGTTGATAGCGAGAAGAAGTGGACAAGGATGAGTAACAAAGGAAGGATTCACAAAGAGGTCATACAATTCCCTATGACTCATTATCCAATATTACTATCAACTCTGCAATAGCCTTCACATCATAACTAGTTCCATCAACCATATAAACAATTCCGGCAGCATGAGGAATGTGATCATTCACTCGACTAAGATTAAGTACAACCCGATAATCAAACTTGCGAACTGCAGGATGTCCAGGGATGTCAACAATCTTACCAATAACACGCTTGGGATCCTTTCCACCTATATCTTCATTGATCGACGCACAGGTAATAGACGCAATATTCTCCTTAATGGAGGTTACAGTCTCAGGGAATTGGTTTTGAGTGGCCTTAGTATCATCCTAAATCTCCAAATACCTACTACATAGAATAAAGCTGTCTTACCACTATCGCAACAGCCAATGAGAAGAATGGAGTCCCCATGAATTGTGTGATACCTTCTTTCTCCCGTTTTGACAAAAACACGCACTACAAATAATGAACGAAGGAGAAATTGTGTACATGTCATGAATCCCACAACCACAAGATAACAGAGCGATAAAAGAATCATAAGTGTGATACCAAATGCTTGTTGCTACAGATCAAATACCAGTTTATCGAAATACATCAGTCACATGGAAGAAAGACGCTACATTAAATTGAACGTAATAGAATCCTGTGAGTAACCAATTAGGTAGGTTTTTGAACTGAAGATACAAACTGGACATACACAAAGAGAAGAATGACAACTTCGTTTCAACAAACAATCAAGAGAAGCAAACTTCACATTACAGTAAACATAAAACAATTTAAGAACGATCGACCTTAGCCATGTGCTGGATGAGATCAACCATACGGTTCGAATAACCCCACTCGTTATCATACCAAGAAACGAGCTTAACAAAGTGATCATTAAGAGCAATACCAGCCTTCTTATCAAAGATAGAAGACAGAGGACAAGTCTTCAGATCACGAGACACAATATCTTCCTCAGTGTATCCCATAATACCCTTCATGTATGTCTGTGAAGCCTCCTTTACAGCAGCACAGATATCCTCATAGGTAGCAGGCTTCTCAAGGACACAAGTCAGATCCACCACAGACACATCCTCAGTAGGAATACGGAATGACATACCTGTGAGCTTTCCATTCAGCTGAGGAATCACCTTACCCACAGCCTTGGCAGCACCAGTCGAAGAAGGAATGATGTTGAAGCAGGAAGAACGACCTCCTCTCCAATCCTTCTTGGAAGGACCATCCAACACCTTCTGAGTAGAAGTCACAGCATGAACGGTAGTCATCAGACCCTCCTTCAGACCGAACTTGTCATTCACAATCTTAGCCAGAGGAGCCAAGCAGTTCGTAGTGCAAGAAGCATTCGACACCACCTGAAGATCCTTGGTGTACTCATTGTGATTCACTCCCATCACGAACATAGGAGCATCCTTTGAAGGAGCCGAAATCACAACCTTCTTTGCTCCTCCCTCCAGATGCTGAGCAGCCTTCTCACGCAGAGTGAACACTCCAGTGGATTCAACCACATACTCTACTCCATTGGCACCCCACTGAATCTTCTTGGGATCCATCTCATTCGATACTGCAATACGACGACCATTCACAATAATGGCATCCTTATCAGCCTTCACAGTACCCTGGAAAGGTCCATGAGTGGAATCATAACGAATCATGTACTCCATATAGTCAGGAGTGATGAAAGGATCATTGATAGCAACCACATTCACCAAGGGATTCGGTTGAGTAGCACGGAACACCAGACGACCAATACGACCAAATCCATTGATACCCACATTCACAGGTCCAGCATTCTTCACAGTCGAGTTGGCATTGATGATGTTCACAAACTCAGGCTTCAGAGAGGCACCACCCACCAGGAATCCATCAATATCAGCCTGCTTGCCCAACTCATTGCAGTTCTTGGCATTCACTGATCCTCCATAAATGATTCGCACCTTATCAGCCACAGCACCACTCACATTATCACGAAGCCACTTACGCAGAATCGAGTGCACCTCCTCAGCTTGAGCAGGAGTAGCAGTCTTTCCAGTACCAATAGCCCAGATAGGCTCATAAGCAATCACAGCGTCATCCCAGTTCTTTATAGCATCAGCATATGCCTTCAACTGACGAGTCAACACCTCAGCGAAACGACCGGACTCACGCTCCTGAAGAGACTCACCCAAGCAGCAGATCACCTTCAGTCCGTTCTTCTGAGCATAAGCAGCCTTTGTAGCAACCTCAGCATCAGTCTCACCCTTTCCACGACGCTCAGAGTGACCTACAATCGCCCAACCGACCTTGATATCCTTCAACATCTCAGCAGAGGTCTCTCCAGTGAAAGCTCCATTTCCCTGAGTCCATACATCCTGAGCAGCTACCTGCACATCAGGACGAATCATGTTCACAGTGTCACGAAGATACAGAGCAGGAGGAGCGATTACCACCTCAGCATCATTATTGAGATTGGAAGCATTCAAGGTGTTCACGATCTCCTGGACCTTCGACAGAGATCCATTACACTTCCAGTTTCCTCCCACAAACAGCTTACGAGCAGCAGTTCCGAAAGAACGAGCCACAACAGCAGAACGAGCCAACATTTATATAAACTAACAAGAATAGGAAAGAATTATATGAAACTAAAGAATCAGCGGGGGACCATTCGTTCCAACCAATCAAATGGCCCCTTTCATCCTCGTTCATTGGTGCATTGATTCATGTAGTTGCGCCGTCCCTTCCTATGTCTTGGACATGGAATACTGAAATGAGACACACACAATCCTTCCTTGATTAGGATCCAAATGAGGTTATCATTAGCGATACATACTAGAAATGGTCTGAAACTCGAAGA
>OCQB01002069.1_pt1 | contig 14315 bp, 14 predicted proteins | sample 1538631 | NCBI WGS metagenome assembly OCQB01 (sample SAMN04571713, study PRJEB22368) | human gut metagenome | biome: human gut; material: stool | host: Homo sapiens | place: Luxembourg | collected 2012-10-19
CTCGGCCTTTCCATGATTATCAATCCGGAACTGGAAGCCGCAAACGAAATTGCGAGACTGCTTCGCCTGCCCGGCGCAATCAGTATCAATTCCTTTGCCAGAGGTCACGCCGAACTGATCCAATTCAAGATTCCAGAAAAAAACATCCTCTGCGGAAAGGCGATCATGGATCTGCAGGAAATTTTTTCAAATGGCCTTCTGATCTGCGCCGTCGAGCGAGAGGGACAGCTTACAATCCCGAACGGCGCGTTCGTGTTTCAGGAAAGCGACATCGTTTCCTTTATCGCCACGGCGCAAAACGCGCAAAAATTCTTTAAAAAAGCCGCCATCGAAACGCGGAAAGTCTCCAACACCATGATCGTGGGCGGCGGCAAAATCTCCTATTATTTGGCCAAGCAGCTTTTGGACACCGGGATCGAGGTCAAAATTATCGAACAGCGCTCCGAGCGCTGCTTGGAACTTGCGTCTCTGCTCGACCGCGCGCTGATTATCTGCGGCGACGGCACGGACGAAAGCCTGCTTATGCAGTCGGGACTTGCACAAACCGAATCTTTCGTCCCGATCACCAATATCGACGAAGAAAACATTCTGCTCACGCTGTACGCCAAAAAAACAACGGACGCCAAGGTCATCACCAAAATCAACAGAACCAATTTTCACGACGTGATCGCCGGACTGGATATGGACAGCGTAGTCTATCCGAGGTACATCACCTCAGAGTCGATCATCGCCTATGCGCGCGCCCGGCAAAATTCGCTCGGCAGCAATATTGAAACGCTGTACCATATTTTCGATAACCGCGCCGAAGCTATCGAGTTCCGGATCACGGAGGACGCGCCTGTGGCCAATCAGCCGATTATGGCACTTCCTTTAAAACGAGATCTCTTGGTCGCCTGCATCAACCGGCGCGGCAAAATTATCATCCCCAGCGGGCACGACTGCATTCTTCCCGGCGATACGGTCATCGTCGTCACCAAACACAGCGGATTTCATGAGATTGGCGATATTCTCGCCTGAGGCATTATGATGAATTTTCGTATAATCGTCTATATTCTTGGCTGGGTTTTAAATATGGAAGCCATATTTATGCTGCTCCCTTTCGCGGTCGGCTTATTCTATCGCGAATGCGCGGCATATGCCTTTCTGACCGCCGCGCTGATCTGCGCGGCGGCAGGGGTACCGGCGATTCTGCGACGGCCTAAAAACATGGTCTTTTACCTGAAAGAAGGCTTTGCCGCCGTTGCGCTTTCTTGGATTGCGCTCAGTATCTTCGGCTGTCTGCCGTTTATAATTAACCGCGAAATTCCCGCGCTTTTCGAAACCGTCTCCGGTTTTACGACGACCGGCGCGAGCATCCTGTCCGACGTCGAGGCTCTGTCGCACTGCAACTTGTTCTGGCGCAGCTTTACACATTGGATCGGCGGTATGGGCGTTCTCGTATTTTTACTCGCCGTTCTCCCGCTCGCAGGCGGATCCCAAATGCACTTGATGCGCGCCGAAAGTCCCGGCCCCGCAGTCGGAAAGCTGGTTCCCAAAACCCGCTATACCGCACTGATCCTGTATATGCTGTATATATTCCTGTCTATTTTGGAATTTTTCTTTCTACTGGCGGGCGGTATGCCCGCTTTTGATGCGGTCACAACCACGTTCGGCACCGCGGGTACCGGCGGATTTGGCATCCGTAACAGCAGTATGGCTGAGTATTCGCCGTATCTTCAATGGGTAGTCGCGATTTTTATGGCGCTGTTCGGCGTCAACTTCAATATATACTTTTTGCTCCTGATTAAAAAATGGAAGCAGGCGCTGCGCAGCGAAGAACTCCGAACGTACTTTATCATTCTTGCGGCGGCGAGCGGCATCATTTTTTGGAACACGTATATTCCGGGAGAAAACATAGAAGCATCACTCCGGCACGCTGCATTTCAGGTTTCCTCGATTATGACGACGACCGGCTTTGCCACCTGCGATTTTGCCCGCTGGCCGGTGCTTTCCCAAACAATCCTCGTGCTGCTGATGTTTATCGGCGCCTGTGCCGGCAGTACCGGCGGCGGATTGAAAGTCTCCCGAATCATCATCCTTGCCAAGCGCGCCCGCGAAGAACTCCGGCGGTACCTATATCCCAACAGCATAACCAAAATTCGGCTGGAGAAAAAAATTGTCAGCAGCGACATTGTTCATACAACCAGCGCGTTCCTAGTCGCGTATATTTTTATCTTCGCCGTCTCCACGCTGCTTATATCCGTAGACGGCCATGATACAACGACCAGCTTTACCGCAGTTGCCGCGACCATCAATAATATCGGCCCCGGACTGTCCTTGGTCGGCCCCTCGCAAAATTACGGCTTTTTCAGTTGTTTTTCCAAATATGTGCTGATCTTCGATATGCTTGCGGGACGGTTGGAACTGTTTCCGATGCTACTGCTCTTCCATCCGGCCATTTGGCGAAAATCGGGCTTCGCACAAAAAAAATCCGCCGAAGCGAGTATTTAAAGTCAAGGCCAAACAGGCCTTGACTTTTTAAAAAAAATTCTTGCATTTGTTTTGGAGATGTGCTATAATAGGCGACGTAAATGCGCCGCGCTTCATTACGGCAGAATGCTGCTTAAAAAGAAAAACGACGGTGCGGTATCCGTTTCTCAAATGCAAACAGGCTTATATGGAGAGGTATCGAAGTGGTCATAACGGGGCTGACTCGAAATCAGTTTGCGAGCAATCGCACGCGGGTTCGAATCCCGCCCTCTCCGCCAACAAACCCTTGAAAACATTATGTTTTCAAGGGTTTTCACTTTGTCTTGGTGGTGCCCGCTTTTTGTGAATGGTGCCATTGGTGCCCTGATTTGTGGTGACCTCGGTGTTTTGCTCTATTCAGTTTATTCATCAAAAATGAATACTGTGGTGCCCTTATGGTGCCCGAATGTCTTAAAAACCTATAAAAAGTAGTGAAAAGCTGTAAAGAGATGTTCCCGTTATAGCTCTATATCACTACTTTTTTCTTTGGCTTTTCTTCCTTGCCGCTGTCGCCTTGCTTCTTTTCTCCGTCGCCTTTCGGCGGGTGTAGTGCCTTGTGGTAAACGTCAAGGACGGATTTTTTACGTTCAAGACGCACGTCAACGTACTGTGCCGTTACTGCTTCAAGGTTGGTTGAGATACCAAGCGACATTCCGATACCTTTCAACGTATGCCCCAAAATCTCACCGACAGTATAAAAGTCGCCCGTGAGCTGGTGCATATTGGTTGCCGCCGTATGCCGCAAATCGTGAAAACGAATATGCGGCATTTCAAGGTGCCGTACAAGCTGACCGAAATTGTTTGAAACAACGTCGCGCCGATAAGGTGTGCCGTCGGGCTTTGAGATCACAAGGTCATTGTCATAGTACGGTGTCCCTGCGGCGGCTGTAAGCTCCTTCCTCCTTTCTTTCAGATTTTTCGCTTGCTCAAAATATGGGCGCGTCAGATCGGTGATCGGCAATATTCTATCGTTGGATTTTGTCGGTGCCATTTCCGCAATCTCTTTTGTCCCTGCGGGGAGATTAAACGGTAATTGCTCGACAACGCCGAACATGCCTTTTTCCAAATCTACATTTTGCCAACGCAAGCCGAGAATTTCACTCATACGCAAGCCATACATACCCGCAAGCATAACGAGCATTTCCCATTCCGTACCGATAACCTTGCCCATAAAATCTTGCATTTGTCCTATGGTGTACGGGTCGGGTGTCTTGCCTTGCTTGCCAAATTTCGTGATAACATCACGGGCGGCATTGTGTTCTATGTAGTGATACTTCCTTGCGTGTTCCTATGCGACGCTCATAATTCTTTGAGCATATCTGACGCTACTGTTTGACAATCCGCTATCGAACATTTTTTGAAACATATTGTCAAGCATAGCGGGCGAAAGCTGATTGAGTTGAACGTGTCCGATGTTCGGCACAATGTGGTTTTTTATATAGCCCTTGTAGCTTGCAAACGTGCTTGGGCGCAAGTTTGCTTTTCCGTGTATCTCTTACCCATTCCTCCATATACTCCTTGACCGTCTGCTTGCCTTGTGCGGAAGCAACGGGCGTATAGACGGGATTTGCGAGCTTGGTTTTCATTTCAGCTTCGTGCTGTGTAGCTTCCTTTTTGGTTGCAAAGCCCTTTTGGGAATAGGTCATTTTGCCTTCGGGCGAATTATATTTGATATTAACGTCGTAAACGGTGCCTGGCTTACCCGTCAGAACACCGTTACTATCACGTTTATTTTATACTTGTCTTAATAATACCGCCATAGCTTAACCCCCTTGTGTAGCCGGGGATTTTGCCGCCGTCTTTGCTCTATGGTACCAATCCCATATTGCAGAATCGGCTATCAATCGGCGGTTTCCGTTTTGGATATATTCAAGCTCGCCGCTATCCATAAGCTCACGGAGCTTGTTTTCACCAATGCCGCTAACCTTGCTCATTTGCTCTACGGTTTTTAGCATAGGTAACATCGGGGCGGCTTGGCTTGTAGTTTCTTTTTTTGCCATAGGATAACCCCCTTTCGTTAATTTTGGCTAAAAAGTTTTGAATACGAAAAAGGGGCTTTAATCGGACGGCTATTAGCATAGCTCCACGGGAGTTTCACCCTTGCTCTCTTTGGCAACCTCCCCATCGTTTGCGACGCTATTTCCACCCCGCAAATTCTGCGAATTTGCGAGGCCACCGGAATCACGCTCGAACTGTGGCTATAAGGGAGTATCATTATCCTTTCTGCTTGTCGTCGCCCACAAACTGCTATATTCGTTTTACGACGCTGTGTTTCTCGCTCGTTCCCGCGACGCACCCGTCGCTCGGCTCGGGGCAAAAAGAACGTATCCGATTTGCCCTATACTGCGTCGCCGTTATCTTGCGTCGCTTTCTTTGTCAAGGAACGTGAGAGGTAGGATTTTGTACGCTTACGGAAAGGGGTGGGCGCAAGCGCACGTTTTAATCAAACCTCAAAATCAAGAATGGCTCGCATAAGCCTTGAACGTAGTCTATCGCGTATGTCCTCGTCAATGCCGTAATATGTATTGCCGCGTTCGTCGCGGAGCTTACGGGCGGATAAAGAAGCGATATACCCCTTATAATGCTGTATTACAATTTTTATTGCTTCGGGGGCGCCCTTTGTCGCGGCTACAATGACGGGATAAAGCAATAATCCGCGCTCGTCTTGATCGCTGATATTACCATTCGCTTGTTTCATCATCATTTGCGCGTTCCTCCAAAAATTGTTTTAGGGTTTCCAAAGAGCTTGTCCGTCTGTACTGTACCGTACTTCTCGGAATGTTATAGAGCTTGGCAATATCCGCGTCGCACATATCGTGGAAGTAGTACAGCATAACAGCATTGCGCTTTTCTTCGGGCAATGTACGGAGAGCTTCGGCTAGCAGTTCGGGCGTGATTCTTTTACCGCCCACACGAAAAGAATTGTCGTGATCTTCGCCGTAGGGTTGATCGTCAACCGTGTAAAGCTGATTTTCTTCTCGGGCGTCAGATCGGAAAAGCTGACAAAGTGTTTTTGATAGCGTTTCATATCTCTGTGTGCATTGCTCGCTTCGCACTTCAACGCCTTTTTGCAAAAGCCGTTAAAAGCACAGCGTACTTGAAACTGGGTGCGAGTTGGTTCATTCAAGATGTTTACCTCTTTTCGCAACCGCGAAAGCGGGTGATAGGCTGATTTCCCCTTTCGTTACCCACACCACCGCATTTTGAAAACTGCCAAATAAAAACGGTGATTTTTTTGAAAAAATTTTTGAAAAAGACAAAATGCGCCCGTTCGCAAGACGCGAACGAGCGCAAAAAGAATTGTAAGCAGTGTTTAGATAATTTGTGAGTTCATACTCATAGCCGTAATATCCCGACGGCGGGTGATAGCTTTTTTGACCGTAGGATATTAGGCGGGTGAGTATTGAAAAAAATTAACACGGCGTACCTCCATTAGATACCGCCGTGTGTGGTCTTTAAGTCGTCGAAAAACGGCGGCTTTGTATTTGCAAAACCGCCGTTTTTCAATTTGAACAGTAACTATTACATAAAACGGTTTTGCGTCATATTGAATGTGTTTTCATTACAATAGGCGCGTAAATCGCTTTACGCAAACTGGCTGTAATACAGCGCAGAGTATGCACCTTTCTTTTCAAGCAACTGTTTATGGTTACCTTGTTCGATTATATTGCCATTTTCCATGAACAGAATTATGTCTGCATCACGAATTGTGGACAAACGGTGTGCGATAACAAAACTTGTTCTGCCACTCATGAGCTTTTTCATTGCTTTGCCGATCTCGACTTCGGTACGGGTATCAACGCTTGACGTTGCCTCGTCCAAGATAATAACGGGAGGATTGCAAAGGAATACACGGGCGATCGTAATAAGTTGTCGTTGTCCGACAGAAAGATTACCTGCCTCGTTATCAAGTATGGTTTCATAGCCTTGCGGCATTGTACGGATAAAGTAATCAACCTTTGCCGCTTTTGCCGCCGCTTTGATTTCTTCCATTGTGGCATCGGGTTTACCGTAAGCAATGTTTTCAGCAACCGTACCGCCGAAAAGCCATGTATCCTGCAAAACCATGCCGAAATTGTGGCGAAGGTCTTTTCTTGTCAAGTCGGTGGTAGGAATACCGTCGATGGTGATCTGACCGCCGTTGACCTCATAAAATCGCATGAGTAGATTGATCAGCGTTGTTTTACCTGCACCCGTAGAGCCGACAACAGCAATTTTTTGTCCGGGCTTGGCAATGAAATTTATGTTCTTCATCAAAATTTTATCGGACGTATAACCAAAGCTGATATTGTTAAAGGCGATTTCTCCCTTTGCGTTTTCAAGCTTCACGGGAGTGGTTGTGTCTTTTACTTCTTCCTCTGCATCAAGGAAATTGAAGGTACGCTCCGCAGAAGCAAGAGCCGCCTGCAAGGAGTTGATCATATAAGAGGTTTCGGTCAACGGCTCTGCCGCCATATTGATGTATTGGAAGAATGCCTGCACAATACCGATCGTCATTTTGCCTTCAATCATCCAATAACAAGCAAGGAGCATAATTGCCGCCTGCGACAAACGGGAAAGGAAGCGAATCAAAGGGTTGACGCAGTTTAGCAAGAAATCCGTTTTCTTGGTTGCAGCACGGAGTTCGTCAACCGCTTCATTTACTGTTTTGATACTCTCTTTTTCATGGTTATACGCGCGGATCACATCACGTCCCGTATAATATTCCTCCGCAATACCCGTAAGATATGCGAGTCCTTCTTGGCGAGCCGCAGAACATTCAAGATTTTTCTTTGAAATCAGTTTTGTAACAAGAAGGCTAATAATGGTAAATGCGAGGAACATAAGTGTCAAAATCCAACTGTAATAGAACATAAACGCTAATGCGCCTATAAGCGTTCCTATCGAGGTTATCAGCTTCAACAGACCGGTCTGCAAGGTTTCAGATACTTTATCAAGGTCACTCGTTACGCGACTTAAGATTTCACCGGGTTTGTTTCCGTCAAAAAAACGCAAGGGCAATTTGTTCAGTTTGTTACTGATCTGCTTTCTTAACGTAAGTATCAAATTTTCAGCCACATTTGCCATCAAATAACCTTGGAAATGATAAAACACAGCCGTCAAAGCATACATCACGCAAAGTGAAAGCATTTCAATACCAAGAGTCTCCCGCTCAATTGAAAACTTTGAACCGGTTTCCGCACAATTTCGAATGTTTGACAAAAGATGGTCAATAACTCCCGCACTATAATAGGGCGTGTATGTATTGAGAAGCACATAAAAAACAATACAGATACCGACAATGGTTAAACGTCCTCGTTGATTTTTAAATTGACCGAATAAACGCTTGGCGGTTTTACCTACGTTTTCGGGAACTTCTTTATCGAACTTCACATTCTTTTTCTCACTCATTTTCGCTTGCCTCCTTGGTCTGCGACTCATAGATTTCTTTATATACAGAACAGTTTCCAAGCAATTTCTCATGTTTACCCATACCTACGGGTTCACCCTCATGTAAAACGATAATGCGGTCTGCATGAAGAATGGTACTGATACGCTGTGCTATAATGACTACTGCCGCATTCTTTGTTTCGGGGATCAATGCCTTGCGGAGAGCTGCATCAGTCTTGAAGTCAAGTGCCGAAAAGCTATCGTCAAAAATATAAAGCTCAGGTTTCTTTACCAATGCCCGCGCAATAGAAAGCCGCTGTTTCTGTCCGCCCGAAAAGTTTGTGCCACCTTGCGCTACAAAAGAATGTAATTTATCGGGGAGAGCTTCAACGAAATCCTTTGCCTGTGCGACCTCCAAAGCGTGCCACAGATCTTCCTCGGTTGCTTCAGGGTTGCCGTATCGCAGGTTTTCCGCAATCGTCCCCGAAAACAGCCATGCTCTTTGCTGAACAAAGGATAAATGATCACGGAGCTGACTTTGCGGAATTTCACGAATATCCACCCCATTCAAAAGCACCTTGCCTTCCGTAACCTCGTTAAAACGCATCATAAGTGAAGCAACCGTAGATTTACCGCTACCCGTACCCCCGATAATAGCAGTTGTTTCACCGCGACGGCAATCAAAATTCAAGTTTTTCAAGGTATATTCATCCGCATCGGCAAAACGGAAGGAAACATCTTTGAAGGACAAAACATTTTTGTTACTCACTTCTTGTACGCGCTTATCGGTTTTATCGGCAATGGTAGGCGAGAAATCGAGAATTTCACCGATACGGTTGCAACATTCCAAAGCGCGAGGTAAGGTCAGAATCACCACCTGCGCCATCATTAAGAAGAACAACGAAAGCATGGCATACTCGATAATAGCCGTAATATCGCCGATTTCAAAGTAACCTGCTGTTATACGGGAGCCGCTTAAAAGATAAACAATAATGACGAATATATTGATAGCGCAAAAAGATATACTGTCAAGAATTGCGAAACGCTTATTTACCTTAATTGCGGTTTTAGCATAACTTTGAAATTCATTATCCAAACGCTGTTCCTCGTGAGTTTCTTTGTTAAAAGCGCGAATAACGCGCACACCCGTGATATTTTCAAGAAGAACCTTACTCATTCTGTCCAACTTCTTGTGAAGTTTGCGGAACATCGGAGAAGTGGAACGCATAATGATCGCACAAACAGCCGTAATGACGATCAAAACGGCAAGTAGTATCAATCCCATCAGCCAATCCATACGGAAAGCAAGGATAAGGGATACCACGAAAATAATCGGAACGGGAAATAACATCTGAAAACAGCTGCCAAGCGCAAACTGAATGTTGGTAATGTCCGATACGGTTCTTGTAGTAACCGAAGCAGTACCAAAGTTTCGGAAATCTGCGACAGACAAGCTCATTGATTTTTTATAAAGCGCATTTCTCATATCCGCACCAACTTTTGACGTCAAGTCAGCGCATACATACGAACCTATAAGCATTGCTATGCCTGATATAGCGGCGGCGACTACCATCTTGATACAAGTGTTCAAAAGCATAGAGAAGTCAGCATTTAGCATTGTGCCTCGGTTGAGCATCTCTGCAGCATAAGTCGGGATAATCAGCGCTCCGACAACATCAAAAAAAGCCAATAAAACAGTGATGACACACAATTTCCAATGCGGCTTCAAAAATCGTAAAATAATTTTCATATAATGCCTCCAGTTATAAATTAACATAAAAATGCGCTTGACTTTGCATGCAAGTCTTTTTTACAGACTTATCATTTAAACCGAGCGCACCCGGCATCTTATCGACTTTTCCGTTACGACGGAAAGTCCTCCGATGACCACAATATATTTATTTGTAAATAATACCTTTTCGTTCGGAATACTTTTTGATGATGATTGCAGCGATCAGCACAAGCACCTCAAAGATACCGAAGGTATGCCATACGATCAATTTGCCGAAGATCATCGGTATAAATGTGATAACAAGGCTGTTCATAATCAGGCTTCGCACGGTGTTGAGCACGATTGCCTGTGTGGAACGCTTGGTGGAATAGAAGTACGCTGAAATCATAGTATTAATACTGCCGATAATAAAACCCCAACAGTATTCCCACATATGTATGCATGTAAAATCAATGGTTATATCATCCGCACCGAACAGTTTGCAGAGCGCGTGAGGAAAGATTACATAAATTGCCACGCAGATTGCACTACCGACAATGCTGATGATCTGTCCTGAGCGATAGTAATGTTTAAGGTCATCATCCCGCTTTGCGCCATACGCCTGACCGAACAATGGCTGCATACCTTCCGACGCTCCGAAGAATATTGACATCGTAAAGGACGACAGATAGGAAATAATAGAGAACGCATTGATACCGATGTCACCGTAGGTTGCCATCAGCGTTTGATTCATACAGAATGTAGTAACGGGCGTGGAAAACTGTGCAATTGCTTCCGGAAGTCCGCGCAGAACAATTTTGCGGAACAGCTTGCCCTGCGGTTTATATTTTCGAATGCGAAGCTCACCTTTTTTGAAAATGAAGTGAGTCAGGATTACGCAAAGACCGACGACCTGCGAAATACCAGTTGCGATTGCCGCGCCTGCAACACCCATTTGCATCGGAAATACGAAAAGCCAGTCAAGGAATATGTTCAGTGTCGTGATGACTACATTCGTTATCGCCACAAGTCCGGGATTACCGTCGTTACGGCAGAAGGATTGCAGGTTCAACGATACCGAGTTGGCGACGGCAAACAATGCCCACCAGAACACATAATCCTTTGCAAGTTCAAAGTAATTGCCGGTTGCACCGAGCAATTTACAAACGGGTGCTGTTAAGCCGCACCCGATCAGCGTGACCAGGCAACCAACAATAAAATTGATAGTTACGGCGTGCATGAAAGCATTTTGTGCACCTTCTTTATCACCGCGTCCGAAGCGAATGGCGGTAATGGTAACACCACCGATACTTGCCATTGCATTAAGTGCCTGAACGATCAGCACGAACGGAAGCGCGATATTGACAGCGCCGAGGGCATCCATTCCAGCACCTTGTCCTACAAAAATACCGTCAACGACTGAAAACAGAAATACGCAGGCATTTGCTAAAATAGCGGGCGCTACATTTTTGAAAATGATCTTTTTTCTTGAATCTGCCATGATGTCCCACCTCAATTCACGCTAAACCACAGCTTTACATATTCCGCAATTCCGGGTATCAATGTCTTGATCTCTTTACCTGATGTATTGATACAAAGATGATAGGATTCTTTTCTGCCCCAAGCGCACTCTGTAAACATCGCACGGTAAGCGGCGCGTTCCTTATCGATTTGCTTCATCTTTTTTAGCATTTCTTTGTCCGAAAAATGCTCGTTTTCATCTGCCTTGCTCTTGCACCGTTCGAGTTTGGAGGGGGTATCTGCATAAACAAATATGTTCATCGGGTTCATCTCACGCAGAATCACATCGGAACACCGTCCTACGATAACACAGTCGCCCTCATTTGCAAGCTCTTTTATGGTCTCATGCTCGGCAACAGCAATTTTAACGGATTGCTGTGCCATCGGGTGCGGAGTAATCAACCGATGTGCGATCGTTGTCGGATAAAATACCCGAATGTCCTTTTCGGAAACGTGCGCAACATGCTCCTTGCCAAAGCCGTGCCTTTCTGCAACCATTTCCATGATCTCGTGATCGTAACACGGAATACCGAGAGCATCCGCTAAACGCTTTCCAAGCTCTCGTCCTCCGCTACCGAATTCTCGGCTGATAGTAATAATTTTCATATTGATATTTCCTTCTTCAATTAGTTTTAGATTTTTGATAAGATTTTAAGAATGTTTCCGCTTCCTCTCGCAAATTTGAAACATATTTTTGAGATAAGCCAACATACGTTTCTTGCTCTTGAATGTCCATTCTTAAAAATGCTTTTCGCTCTGCTTTTTGCAACGGTACAATATGTTGTTTTACAAATTGTCTGCCGTATTCTGTCATATGTATAATTTTTTACGCAAGGAATCCGAATCTCGTTCTAAAAATACATATCCTTTTCGGGCAAGGCTTTGTATTGCAGAATTGACCGTTGTTTTAAATATGGGCAAATCCGAACATATATCGCGCTGTGAGCATTCATGCGGAAACTTTGCTATGGTATATAAAATCCAAAATGCACTTTCTGATAGTCCCCATACCGACGCGACTTTATAATAAATGGCATCTACCTCCTTGGTTTGACGGTTTAATGCTTTCAGCAGAACATCGGTGTCATGGCGCATAATACCGCCTCCTTTCAGGGCAAAAAAATCCCGGTTATCTGTTACAATAACCGGGCGCACCCGACATCTTCCGTTCGACTATCAATCATTGCGATGATCAGTCCTCCGATGACATCTTATTTATTCTGTTGATTTCATTTCTCAAAATGGAAATGTGTTTTTGGGTAGTGGACAAAAGTAGTCCACGCTCTTCTTCATTCAATGCCGCAAATGAATCATACTCTGCCTGCATGAGCGGAATGACAGAACGGTATGCCAAGGCTTTGCCTTGCTCGGTGAATTTAATCCACTTGTTTTTCCGATTACCGGGTACAGATTCCAATGTGATAATATTCCGTTTCTCCAACTCCTTAAGCGCAGAATTTACCGTTTGGGGAGTAAAAGACCAATCATTGCATAATTCCCGTTGTGTAAACGAGCCATTATGTTCAGATACGGAATATAAAATCCAAAAAGCAGTATCGGACAATCCAAAGTCCTTGGCATAATTGTGATAAACAATATCCATTTCCTTGTGGATTTTATTAAACGCCGTTAATTGTGTTGGAATAACTTCTTTCATCTGTCCACCTCGTTTTATCCGAAAGCGGATGATATTATAATCCGAAATCGGATAAAAGTCAAGAAGTTTCACAGAAAATTAACAAATAAAAAACGAGTAATTGGAAATATATTGGCTAACACTATGAATTGTGCAGACATATACAAAAGCGAGGATGAACTGTATAATATAAGCGTATGAATTATTATAGCACAAATGAAAGTAAAAGCCATGAAAAGACCCGTACCACTTTATGACTTTACGGCGTTTGGAAAGGCTATAAAAGACGCAAGAACGAAACGAGGAGAGTCTCGCAAGAAGGTCAGCGACGATATGAACTTATCGCCCCGCTATCTTGCGAATATAGATAACATTCGTAGCAAGCATAGGAAAAGAGCACCCTTTCCGTAAAATCGTCCGTTTTCTGTCTGCTGACAGCGGGCGATTTTTGCTTGTTGGGAAGTGTCCCAAACCCTTTCACTACATACACCCCCGAAATTATGAATTTGCCAAACTTTCAGTCGCATTTTTTGAAAAAATTTTTCCACTCAATATCCAACCGAAAAGGGCAGTTTGTTGCAAAAAAATTTTAAAAATCTATTGACTGCCACCTTGGGGGACGGTTTATCATGTAATCGGAGGTAATAAATATGTTGATTAACGAGGTTTGCAAAAAGTGTAGATTAACAAAAAAGTCGATTGAATACTATGCTGAGCAAAAGTTAGTTCAGCCGAAAACATTAGAAAATGGGTATCGTAATTTTTCTGCTGCTGATATTGAAAGATTAAAAAAGATTGCTATACTCCGAAGATTAGGCTTATCGGTTCAAAGCATAAAAGAAGTTTTGGACGGAGGAGGGCAAACGGCATTGTACAAGGTTTCCGAAAGAAAAAGAATTGAAATCAAAGCGGAAGAAACAAAGCAAGCATTAGTTCAACAGCTTGCGGAGAAACAAGATTGGGAATATACAAACGCTCAACTTGAAGTCCTCGAAAAAAGTCAGACGATTTTGCAAAGACTGTTGAATGTCTTTCCGGGCTACTATGGTAAATATATCAGTCTGCATTTTGCCCGGTATCTCAATGAGCCTATTGTTAGTGATGAACAACAAGAGGCGTTTGAAACTGTCATTGAATTTTTGGATAATGTAAGTTTTGCACTTCCACCCGATCTTCAGCAATATCTTGATGAAATCACAAAAGATTTTGACGAAGCCTTTGTCGAGAAGGTGTTTGCAAATATGAATTACGCAATTTCTGATACTGAAAAATATATAGCAGAGAACAAAGAAATTCTTGAACGGTATATGCAGCTAAAACAATCCGATGAATTTAAGGCTTCCCCGGCGTATAGACTTCAGGAATATCTAAGGAAACTCAACAGCGAAAGTGGATATGATACTATCTTTATCCCAGCAATGAAAAAACTGAGTAGGTCTTATCGTAAATATCACGACAAATTAGAAAAGGCAAACGAGGTATTTCTAAGCCAATACCCAAACGAAGCACTCTAACTTATTGATACATTCCGCCCAACGGATAATGAAAAAAACGTTGTTTCGGCGGCTG
>OCQB01002096.1_pt1 | contig 14171 bp, 9 predicted proteins | sample 1538631 | NCBI WGS metagenome assembly OCQB01 (sample SAMN04571713, study PRJEB22368) | human gut metagenome | biome: human gut; material: stool | host: Homo sapiens | place: Luxembourg | collected 2012-10-19
CCCTCCCGGCGCTCCCGTTTGTCCGAGACAAAGGCCCCGGCCGCCGCGGACAGCCGGTTGATGGGCCGTACCACCGTGCGGGTGATGGCCAGCACCAGCAGCACGGTGAGCACCAGCGCCGCCCCGGCCAGGATCAGCAGCAGCTGGGTGAGGAATTCGTAGCGGTCCCGCATCACGTCGTTCATGGAGATGTCCACGTAGGCGTTGGCGATCACCCGGCCATCCTCGTCGGTGATGGCCGCCGCCGCGGAGCACAGCCAGCCGTACTCCGGGTAGTTGGTGATGTAGGCGGGGAAATCATAGACGCCCTGCTCCATCAGGCTGAGGTTGCCCGCCTCGATGTCGTCGCAGTCCCCGGGCAGACAGGCGGCATTCGGGTCGGAGGCATCCACCAGGTACACCGCCTTGCCGGTGGCCTGGTCCATATAGCACAGATACAGCGACTGGATGCCGTTGTCCTGGCGGATCTGCTCTAACACATCCAGCACCCCGGTATACTCCTCCGACCGGACCACTCCGTCAAAGGCGGCGTAGTAGGAGTCCCAGTCCGACTGGGTAAAGCCGTCAAAGTCGGGCGGGGTATCCTCCTGACCGCACTGGGCCCGGTAGGTCTCCATCACCCCGTCGGTAAGGGTCTGCACCTGCTCCTTGTCCAGCATGGACGCCGTGGTCCTGGCCAGGTTCATGGTCAGCGTCTCATAGTGGGTGTCCATGGTGTTGGCGTAAACGGTATAGCTCACCAGCACCGCGGCGCAGGCGATGACCAGCGCCACGGCCAGTATCACGCCGATCATCTTGACCTTCAGGGAGATCCTGATTTTGCCCATGTCCCATCCTCCTCTCAGATGCGCACCACCAGGCTGTTGAACCCCTGGTAGTGCCGGTAGAAGAAATCCTTGGCCTGCTGCTTGATCACCAGCATGCCCATGGCGTCCATATCAAAGTCCCCGCCCTTCCCCGCTCTTTCCGTCTCCAGGGAAAAGGGGTCGAAGGATACGGCGTTGTCCCGGATGTGCAGCTCGAACTCCCCATCCTCCAGGGCCACCAGGGTCACCTGGATCTCCCCGTTGGGGATCCTGTCCAGGGCGTTGGTGATGATGGCCATGCACACCTCTTCCGCCGCCATGGTGACGAAGTACTGCTGGCGCACCGTGGCGCCCCACCGCTGGCAGAACGCCTCGATGCCGTCGTTCAGCTGGGAGATGTCCCGGCTGTCCCCCCGGATGGTCAGGCTGAACACCCGGTCGGGGTCAAAGGCCGCCCTCCGGCGCCGGCCCAGCCGCCGCCACAGCAGGAACAGGGCCAGGGACACCACCTCCGTGACGGGATACAGCCACCAGAACCCCTCCAGGGAGGTGAGGGAGAACACCGCCGTGCAGGGCAGCAGCACCACACACCCCCGCAGCAGGGCGATGAGGAAGGCGCTGCGCTCCTCCTCCACCCCCTGGTAGTAGCTCTCCAGCAGGATGCTCACCCCGGCAAAGACGCCCCCCAGGCAGAGCAGCCGCAGGGCCAGGCTGCCCAGACCGATCAGCGCCTGCCCATGCAGGCCGAACACCCCGCACAGGAAACCGGGAAACAGGCAGATGAGCACCGCGGCCGCGCCCCCTGCCGCGCTCCCCCAAATGAGGCTCAGCCGCCTGGTCTTCAGGGCCGCGGCGGCGTTCTTCTCCCCGTGGAAGGTGCTCACCAGGGGCTGGGCCGCCTTGGCCGTGCCGTCATACAGGTAGAGGATCAGATAGGAGGCGTTCTGAACCATGTCAAAGACCGCCACCCCGTTCTCCCCCGCCAGGTTCATGAGCACGTTGTTGGCGATGAGGAGGAACACCATCTGAAAGATGTACTGGGACGAGGTGGCAAACCCGGTGCGAAAGCACCCCAGCACCTCCCCCACGTCCGGCTTGGGCAGGGCGGGGCGCAGCAGGTGCTTTCTGGAGAACAGGCCGGGCAGGTAGCAGGCCACCGACACCACCAGCCCGAGGAGGGTGGCCAGAGCGGCGCCGGTGGTGCCCAGGTCCAGCCAGAGCACCAGGACCACATTGCACAGGATGTCCACCCCGTTGCCCAGCAGGAAGCCCACGCTGGCCAGCCGCTGGTTGTCGTCGCTGCGCAGGAAGTAGCCCAGCATATAGCTGAGGAAAAAGAGGGGGGCGCCCAGGGCGATGATGCGCACATAGCTCCGGCTGGCCCAGTACAGCGCCCCGTCCCCCTCCCGGGTGCCCAGCAGCCCCAGCACCCCGTCGGGGAAGAGGTTGACCGCGGCGGCGATGGCCAGGCTGACCAGCAGCCCCGCACCCATCACCCGGTTGAAGCAGTCCGCCGCCTCCCTGGCCCGCCCCTCCCCCATCAGCTGGGAGTAGCGCACGCTTCCCCCGATGCCCAGGCCGTGCATGAACACGTTGAACACCATATAGAGGGGCAGGCTCAGACTGATGGCGGCAAGCCCTGTGGCCCCCATCCGCTGGCCCACCACCACCGCGTCCGCCATGTCCGCCAGGGCCAGGCCCAGGGATGAGGCCAGGGAGGGGAGGAGCAGGCGGCGGAACATCCGGGCGGCAAAATGGTCTTTCATCCGTTCCACAGGGGCCTCGCCTCCCAGATCTCGCTTTTCGCCGCGGGGCACAGCCGGTTCTTCATCTGGCGCAGGCCCGGGATGCCCAGATCCTCCTCCAGATTGACCGCGGCGCAGTCCAGGCGCCGGAACAGCTCCCGCTTGGCGTAGTAGGACACCCCCTGGGCGGTGGACACGCTCTTGGCCACCGCCAGGTCGAACAGGCCGGGGGCCAGAAAGAATCCGGCGGACACCGCCGTGGGCCGCCCGTCCAGGTAGAGGACGATCCCCGTCACCTCCAGCTCCCGGCGCAGCAGAAGGGCCTCCTCGTCCACCCGGTCGTCCCGCAGGCCGCAGTCGTCAAACCGGCAGTGACCATGCTCCCACCGGCGGATGATATCCAGCGCGTCGGCCAGGGTGTTCTCCCCTAAGGGCCGGGTTGCAGGCCGGTACTCCCGCTCCACCTTGTGCACCTGGGTGCGCAGGTTGGCATAGGTTCCCCCTGCCAGGGCCAGATGCCCCGCCACGTCATAGAGATACTCATCCGCTTCCGGCGCCCGGCGCAGCTGCCACTGGCCGGGAAAGCGGTCCTCCAGCCAGGCGGCGTCTTGCTCCCGGAGATAGCACAGGGAAAATCCCGGCTCCTCTCTTCCCCGGGCCACAAAGTCCGCCACCGCGCGCTCTCCCCCGCAGGGGAAGAACCAGGCATTTTCCCCCTGCCAGAGGCAGCGCGCGGTGAACATATCCGGGGTGAGCAGCAGGGAGAGTCCCATCTGCTCCCGCCAGAGGTACAGTGAGGCAAAGGCGTGGGAGGCCAGGGTGTGCCCGTACCGCGCCCGCAGTCCCTCCACCGCCGGTTTTTCCTTCAATGTGATCGGCTGTGTTTCCATTGTCTACAGATTCCTGATCCTCTCCGCCCGGATATATCCCCCCCGTACCGGGAAGGGCTTGGCCTTGTTGTCCCCGGCCTCCGCCCGCCCGCCGATGAGCTCGACGCGGCGCTCTCCTGCCCGGTAGACGCATTCATAGCCGTAAAAGGCCCGGAGGACGCGGTCGGCCTGCTCCACATCCATCTCCGGGGTGACCGTCCAGTCCTCCAGGGTGGGGGAGGGCCAGTAGTCTCCCTCTCCCTGTACTTTGGCCTGGGCCAGCAGGCCGGGAAGGTCGGTCACCAGCCGGTGCACCATGCCGGGCACCCGCTGGTACACCTGCCCCATGTAGCTCCGCAGGGTCTCCCCCCGGCGGATGGGGAAGGTCTCCTCCAGGAGAATGTCCCCCCGGTCCAGCTCCGGGGCCATTCTGTGGGCGGTGATCCCCCCCTCCGGCAGCCCCCGCAGGAGGATCACCGGCATGGGCCAGGGGCCCCGGCCCATAGGCAGGGGGGCGGGGTGGAAGTTGACCATGGGCAGCGTGGGGGACACGGGGACACGGTAATAGTACCCGGCGCACAGGAGCAGATCGCACGTGCGCTCCAGCTCCTTCAGGTCCTCCCCGGTCAGCCGCTCCATGGTCCAGGGAATGCCGCGCTCCCGGGCGGTGGCGATGACGGCGGTGTTGAACTCTGTCACATTGTCAGTGGGGCAGGTAAAGAGCTTCACCACCCGGCACCCCTCCCGGAGCACTGCGTCCAGCACAGGGTGGAGCAGGTCGATCCCCAGATAGGCCACATTCATGGCGCAGGCCATCCCCTTTCCCTCAGTCCGTTCCGTGATTTCCCGCGGCCGGCGGCCACGCTTCCTCCGCTCAGCCCTGGAGCGGCCGCCCCTCCCGGCCCCGCCGGGCCGCCTTGAACAGGTAGAGGGCCATGCAGGCGATGGCGAACGCCACCCCCACCGGGTAGGAGATCCCCTGGGACAGGCGGAGTCCCTCCTCCGCCATCAGGATATAGGTGCAGGACACCGCGGACATAAAGGTGGCCGGTAGAGCGCATATCAGGGAATGCCACCATTTCTCCCCATGCCGGGCCAGATACATGGCTGCGGCCCACAGGGTGATCATGGCCAGGGTCTGGTTGCTCCACGAGAAGTACCGCCAGATCACGTCGAAGTTCAGCTGGGTCAGCAGCGCACCGGCCAGGAGAAGGGGCAGGGTGATGGCCAGCCGTTTGGCCAGATTGGACTGGTCGATCCGGAACCAGTCGGCGATGGTCAGCCGGGCGCTGCGGAATGCGGTATCCCCAGAGGAGATGGGGCAGACCACCACGCCAATAATGGCCAGCGCACCGCCGACAACGCCCAAAAGGGATACGGAGATGTCGTACACCGTGCCCGACTGCCCCAATTCGGTCAGCGCCTGCTGCAAACCGCCGGTGGTTTCGTAAAACGCAACCCCCGCCGCCGCCCACACCAGGGCGATGATGCTCTCGGCGATCATGGCGCCATAAAACACCTTGCGGCCGTCCTTTTCTGTTGTTATGCACCGGGCCATCATGGGGGACTGGGTGACGTGGAAGCCGGAGACGGCGCCGCAGGCCACCGTGACGAACATAAACGGCCACACCGGCAGACCGTCCGGATGCAGGTCTGCAATCACCAGCTCCGGCAGGGTGTAGCCCCCGGCTACCAGCCCGCCGATAATCCCCACCACCATCAGCAGCAGGACGCACCCGAAGAGGGGGTACAGCTTGCCGATGAGCTTGTCAATGGGCAGTAGCGTTGCCAGCAGGTAGTAGATCAGGATGACCACCACCCAGAACTGGGTGTCCATCCACTCCGGAGTGAGTCGGGCGATCAGCGCGGCGGGGCTGGTGGTGAATACAGCGCCCACCAGCACCAGCAGGATCACAGAAAATACCCGCATGATCTGCTTGGCTGCTCCACCCAGGTATTTGCCCACGATCTCGGAGACGGATGCCCCGTTCATCCGCACGGAGATCATGCCGCTCATGTAGTCGTGGACGGCACCCCCTAAAATGGAGCCGAATACGATCCACAGAAATACCACCGGCCCGAACACCGCCCCCATCAGGGGGCCGAAGATCGGTCCGGTGCCCGCGATGTTCAGCAGCTGGATCAGAAAGACCCGCCAGGTCTTCATGGGCACATAGTCCACGCCGTCCGGGTGATCCACCGCGGGGGTGGGCCGCTCGTCCGGGCGGAACACCTTCTCCGCCAGCCGCCCGTACAGCCAGTAGCCGGCAAGAAGCAGGACGATGGCACAAATAAATGTGATCATGACGGATTCACCTCAGGTTTGCGCAGGAAATTGTGCCAAAATTTAGCCAACGGGGGAGGCCTGCCGACCAGCACACGGTTGCCGCCTGGCCAACAGAGGTGCGCAGCAGGCGAGCGTCAGTCCCCGATGTCGGTGTGGCCCTGCTCAAACTCCCACTGCAGGCCGTACTTGTCCAGGAAGTAGAAGTACCGCACCTGGCTGAGGATCTCCGCGGTGTCCACGTTCCGCTGGTCGGTCTCTCGCAGGTCCTGGTCGAAGAAGCGCACCTCCTCCGGGGTGGTGGGGCTGATCTGGAACACGCGGTACCGGCCGCTGTCATTGATGAGCCGGGTGTCCGGCATGGCCTTCACGTGGAGGAAGGCCTGCTCGATGTTGGTCACCTTCAGGGCCACATGCCGGGCGCCGGACACGTCGTTGGCGGCGAAGAACACCGGTTCCTTCCGCCCCTGGGGATGGTGGTACTCCATCAGCTCCAGGGTGAGCCGGGCGCCGGGGACGTTGAGGAAGGCGATGGACACCTCCCCCTGGCCCGCCTCCTCCAGGAAGCCGGCGGCCTGGAAGAACCCCCGGTTCCTCCAGTGGGGCAGGTAGTGGTCGGGAATGGCGCCCAGCAGTCGGCGGTAGTAGGCCACCCCCTGCTGGAGGTCGTCCACGAAGATGCAGACGTGGGACAGGCCGATAAACCGGGGCAGGGCCGCCTTGGCCGGCGGGTCAAACCGCTTGCGCACCACCAGCTCCACCCAGTTGTTCTTCACCGACACCACCACGTCGTCGGCCAGCCCGGTGAGGATGGACCGTTCCAGCCCGTCCGACTCCCGCTCCTGCTCCGTCCGGCTCTTGGTATAGGCGGACAGGGACCACACCGGCATGCCCGTCAGGGCCGCCCCGGCATAGGACCCCACGAAGCCCCCCTGCATGGACTGATAGAGCTGGGGGTACTCCCCGCTGCTGAGCAGGCCGGACAGCAGGGCGCTGATCCGGTTGCGCAGCCCTTTCACCGGGGCGTTCGCCCGGGCCCGGGACGCCTCCAGGAAGGCCGCCTTCTCCGTCTCGTCCATGGGGGCCACGGCGGTGAGGTGGAGCTGGCACTCGCCTCCCTCCCACTCCATCCACAGCGTCCCCCGGCAGCTGGTGAGGATGTCGGTGGTCATGGCAATGGCCTCCTCGGTGAGCAGGCGCATCCGGTTGACCTGCTCCCCTTCCAGCCCCGCCTCCCGGCAGGCCCGCTCCACCTCCTGGATCGCCTCCACGGCGCAGCTCAGGCTGTTGGTCAGTTTGATCTCATTGGATTTCATCATTCCATCCCCTATACTGGAAAATTCTTTTCGCCGCCGCAGCGGTGCGCCGCTGCTCTCTACGGCTCAATGGTCAGAATGTCCACAAAGCCGGTGACCTCGAAGACCTCCTGAATGGTCTCATTCACGTGGCGAACCACCATGGTCCCCTGCTTGTTCATGGTCTTCTGGGCCGCCAGAATCACCCGCAGTCCGGCGGAGGACAGGTACTCCAGCTTCTCAAAGTCCAGCGCCAGCTCGGTCACGCCGTCCAGGGCGCCGGACAGCTCCCCCTCCAGCTGGGGGGCGGTGGTGGTGTCCAGCCGGCCCTCCAGGGCCAGGGTCAGCTTGCTGTCTTGCTTGTTCTTGACGATGTTCATTGCGATACCTCCAAATTTGATTCGCGGTCCAGTCCGCAGTTGACGAATGCTAGCAGTTCTGTTTCCCTCGCCCTTCGGCCAGGCGGGCGAGCAGGGTCGTCGCCAGGCACACGGCGATGAGCACCAGCAGCAGGGGCAGTTCATAGACCAGGGGCACCGGAAGCAGGGCCCAAAGACCCTCCAGCACCACGTTGCCCTCCAGACCGAAGGTATAAAAATAGTTGGCCCCGCCGAATACGGTGGCCCGCAGCAGGACATTGACGCCGTGCAGCGCCGTCCCCAGCCCCACCAGCAGCGCTGCCGTGCCGGGGATGTCCCGCAGGCGGGACCGGCACACTCCCAGGGTGGCGAAGCTGACGGACAGCGCCAGCACCATACCATGGAATCCGTAAAAGCCGATGGCGTTCACCGAGAACAGGGGAACCTGGGAGAAGCCGTCCACCGGCATGAGCAGGGCCACCATGGCGAAGGGAATGCCGGCGCACAGGCAGAAGTTCTTCAGCACCTGCCAGTCCGTGGCCGCCGCCAGGATGGCCAGAATGGCGATCAGGTTGCAGGGCTGCAGGGGCAGCTCGTTCCAGAACTGGAAATCGAACTCCGGGTTGAAGGACAAAAGGGTCTTATACCCCCACAGGTAGGCCAGGGTGACCGCCCCGAACCAGCCCAGGAACCGCCGATTGTCCTTCGTGGATTTTCTGCCCCTGCCCCGAACCAGCCAGATCCCCGCGATGGCGGTGGCCGTCAGGACGAAGAGTGCCCACCAGGTCCCGTTCAGCGGGGCGACGGTCAGATCAGATAACGCAGGAATGTCGCCACCTCCCCCAGGACATAGTGGATGATACACAGGCCCCAGATGTTGCCCTGCTTATGATAGAACACGCCCAGCACCCCCAGCAGCAGGGTGGCCCCCAGCATGTAGGGCAGGCCATAGGCGATGTGGAGCACGCCGAACACCAGGGCGGAGACGAGAATGGACATGGCCCCCGCGTGCTTTCCCGTGAAGATCCGCCGCAGGTTCTCCTGCATGACCCCCCGGGCCAGGAACTCCTGCAGAATGACGGTCAGGGGATAGATGACGTCGGCGAAGGTGCCCACGCTCCAGTCCCAGAAGGGCGCCCCCTCCGGGAAGAAGCCGGGGGCCACCCGCAGCAGGACCACCTTACCCACCACCAGCACCACGGTGCCAGCCAGGGTGATGAGGATGTCCGGCAGGAAGGTGGCCCGGGCGTTGGTCACCCGCAGGCCGATATCTCGGATGGAAAAGCTGGTGGTCTTCAGGATGATGAGGAACATGATCACCGAGATGGCCTCGATCATCAGGTTCATCACCCACCCCGGCGGCTCCATGTCCAGGTAGCGCAGCAGGCTCCACAGGAACAGGTAGGCGCACACGCAGATCATGAGCACCGCGAAAATGGTGGACGACTCCCGGCGCTGTCGGTTCAGCCGGGCCTCGGTCACGTCGGAGAAGAGCACCACCACGCCGATCCGCTCCTCTCCGTCCTCGCTCCTCAGAAAGGAGGAGGTCAGCCGGAAGCGGCGCTTCTCTCGGCCCGGCGCCTGGTAGTCCGCCTGACCGCTGTGGGTGTGCTCCTTATCGTACACCGCGTCCAGGATGAACTGGTGGAATCCGTCGTTCCCTCCAGACTCATCCCGCGCCAGCAGGGAGGCGTACCGCATGCCCACCAGGTCCTGCTCCTCACCCAGAAGCGCCCGCCCCTGCTGGTTCAGATACAGGATCTGTCCCTGCGTGTTCAGCACCAGCACCCCGTCGTTCATATCCCGCAGGACGCGGGGCATGATCTCTTGCTGCTGCGGCGTCATGGGCTCACTCCCTTCCCAGGGCCGTCCGGACCGGCCCCTCAAAATCGAATGGTGACGGTGTTGACCCCGTCCGCGAACGCATACCGGCTGTCTTTGGTCCAGGCCAGGGCCAGGCGCACGCTCAGTGCATCCCCCTGGGTCAGCGGGTCAAAGGGCGTCCCATGCCAGCGGATCACCGTTTCACATTCGTTGCCGTCCTCGCTGCAGATGGCGTCAAAGGTGAGCCGGATATCATCCTCCGGCAGGGCAGGCAGGATGGCGGCCACGCACAGCTCCTCGAAGATCTGCTGATACTTCAGGGACTGACGCGCCCCCAGCAGCTGCTTGCGGGCGAAGGCGTCGATCTGGGAGGCGATGGCGTAGAAGTCGAAGGTACGGGAGGTGATCTCGCAGCGGTAGGTCTTCAGCCGGTGGAGGAAGGCCCGGCACCGGTCCGTTCCCGGATGCGCAAAGATCTGCTCCGGACTGCCCTCCTCGTAGATGACCCCCTGGTCCATGTAGAACACCCGGTTGGACACATCCCTGGCGAACTTCATCTCATGGGTGACGATGAGCATGGTCAGCCCCTGCCCCGCCAGGCTCCGGATGACGGCGAGCACCTCCCCCACCATGGTGGGGTCCAGGGCGGAGGTCGGCTCGTCGAAGAGGACGATGTCCGGGTCCATCCCCAGGGTGCGGGCAATGGCCACCCGCTGGCGCTGGCCGCCGGACAGCTCGTCGGGATAGTTCATGGCCTTTTCCGCCAGGCCCACCCGGCCCAGCAGCTCCATCCCCCGCTCGTAGGCCCGCTGGCGGCTCATCCCCAGCAGCTCCACCGGACCCAGCATGATGTTTTCCATCACCGTCAGGTGGGCGAACAGGTTGAAGTTCTGAAACACCATGCCCATCCGGCGGCGCACCGCGCTGAGCTGGGCGGTCTTGGCCGTGGTCAGCTCCTGTCCAAACACCATCACGCTGCCGTCGGTGGGGGTTTCCAACCGGTTCAGACAGCGGAGCAGAGTGCTCTTGCCTGTTCCGGAGGGGCCGATGATGGAGATGACATCCCCGGCAAAGACGTTGGTGTTCACGTCCTTCAGGGGGGTTACGTTGGGGTACTCCTTCCTCAGGTGGGACACGGTGATGACCGGCTCCGTCCGGTCAGCGCGCTCCCGCTTTGCCGGAGCCTCGCTGGTCACGGAAGGGAGGGGCTGGGGGTCCACCCCTTTGAGCTTCCTGGACCGGCGTTTGGGGTCCACCTTCCGCTCCGGGATGGCCAGCAAGGCGGTGAGCGCCCAGGCCAGCAGGAAGTAGATCATGGCCGTGACGATCAGAGGAAGGAAGGCGTCCAGGGTGCGGCTGCGGATTAGGTCGCTGGCCTTGGTCAGATCCTGCACCGCGATATAGCCCACCACCGAGGTCATCTTCACCATGGAGATCAGCTCGCCCTTATATACCGGCAGGATGTGCCGGGCGGCCTGGGGGGCGATGATCTTCGTAAAGGTCTTGGCCCGGCCAAAGCCCAGGGCGGAGGCGGCCTCCCACTGGCCAGGATCCACCGCGTTGATGCCGGTGCGGATCATCTCAGAGACATAGACACCGAAGTTGATGGAGAAGGCCGCAATGGCCACCACCACTCCGTCCAGCCGGGAGCGGGCAAAGACCACATAGAACAGCACCATCAGCAGCACCAGCACCGGGATTCCCTGAATCAGACGGATGAAGGCTGCTGCCAGGGCGGAGGCCGGGCGGTTCTTACTCCGGCGCACCATGCACAGCCCAAAGCCAAACACCGTGCCGAACAGAGCGGAGAACACGGAGATGACCGCCGTGACCGCTAAACCGGAGAGCACCATCTGCCACCGGTTTGCTTCGATGAAGTTCCGGTAGAAGCTATCGGCCAGCCCCGGGAGGAAGCCAGTTTCTTCCTCCGCTACTACCTGGCCCAGGTCCTCCGCCCGCACCAGCAGGGATACGCCGCCGATGTAATGGGCGGTGGGGAAGTCAATGCTCTCCCGGCGCTCCTCGGTGATGCTGATGGAGCTGGAGATGATGTCCGCCCGGCCGCTCTGGAGCATGGCCATCAGGCCGCTGAAGTTGCCCTGGGTGATCTCCAGCTCCATCCCCAGCTCCCGGGCGATGAGGCAGACCAGCTCCACCTCGTATCCTAAGGACTCCCCGTTGTCCCCCACGTAGCTCATGGGTTCCATGGTGGAGTCGTGGGCATAGCGCAGTACCCCATTGGGGGCGTCATACTCTCCCACATCCACCGATTTGGCACTCTCGTCTGCGCCCATCCACTCCGCCTCCAGGGCGTCCAGGGTGCCGTCGGCCTGGAACTGCTTGATGATGGCGCTGATCTGGCTGGTGAGGGGGCTGTCCTTCTGGAGCCCCAGCCCATAGCTGTCCTCCGCGACGATCTCAGGGAATACGGCCAAGTCTGGTTGTCTGGCCGCCGCCAAGTTGACCACCGGCAGGTCGTTGATGACGGCATCCACCACCCCGGTCTGGAGAGCCAGCAGTTGGGAGGACAGGTCGTCATAGTACTGAAACTCTACCCCGTCCACCAGTCCGGATAGGATTTGGTCATGGGTGGTGCCGGTAAAGGCGGCCACGGTGGTGCCGGAGAAGTCCTCCAGTTCCTGAAACCGGACGTCCGCACTGGCGGCGGCCAGGTCCTCCGCCCGGATCAGGATGGTCACCCCGCCGGTGTAGTGGGCGGTGGCAAAGTCGATGCTCTCCCGCCGCTCCTCGGTGATGCTGATGGAGCCGGAGATCAGGTCCGCCCGGCCGCTGGTCAGCATGGGGATGAGAGAGGGAAAAGCGGACTGGATGATCTCCAGCTCCATCCCCAGCTCCCGGGCGATGAGGTAGACCAGCTCCACCTCGTATCCCAGAGACTCCCCGCCGTCCCCCACGTAGCTCATGGGCTGGCTGGTGGAGTCATGGGCGTAGTAAAGCACGCCGTTGGGGGCGTCGTAGTCCTCTATCTCAATGGTCTTGGCGCTCTCGTCCGCCCCCATCCACTTCTCCGCCAGGGCGTCCAGGGTGCCGTCGGCCTGAAACCGCTCGATGATGGCGCTCACCTGGCCGGTGAGGGGGCTGCCCTTGGCCAGGCCCAGGCCGTAACTGTCCGAAGCCACGGTATCTGGAAAAATGGCAAGGTCAGAATGCTGGGCCGCCGCCAGCTGGGCCAGAGGCAGATCCAGCACGTCGGCGTCCACCTGTCCGCTCTGGAGGGCCAGGATCATGGAGGACACATCGTCGAAATATCGGTACTCCACATCGTCCACCTGGGCGGACATGGTCTGGTCGTGGACGGTGCCCGTCATGGTGCCAACCACCGTGCCGGAGAAGTCCTCCAGCGTCTCAAAGCGGGCCGTCTCCCCATCGGCCTGGGCTGCCTGGGTCCCGATGCCAGCGGTCAGCACTGCCAGTAGCCCCAGGGTGCACAGCAGGGCCCAGAGCCGCCTTCCCGATGCCTCTCTCATGTTTGCACTCCCTTCCTCAGCGTCTCCAGGTCCAGCATTCCCAGCCGGTGGGCCGTCAGCGTCAGCTCCGATTGCAGGCAGGCAATGCCGCAGGAGGTCATGAAGAAATCCAGGATCACGTTCCCGGCGATGGCCAGGGCGATGGCCTCCTCTGGGATGCCCAGCTGGGCCAGCAGCACGGTGTAGCCGGACAGGTATCCTCCGGGGATAGGGGGCGCGGCAATGGCCACCAGTACCGCCACCAATACCCCGGTGATTACCCAGGAAAGGGGCATGGATACCCCGTAGAACTCGCCCAGCCCCACCGCCAGCAGGAGGAAGCCCACAGCCCCGCCGGTCTTGAACACCACCTGGCCCAGAGGGACGGCAAAGTTCCCGATCCGGCCGGAGATGCCCAGCCTCCGCTCACAGGTCTCCAGATTGGTGGACAGGGCCGCGGAGGAGGATGCGGTGGCCAGGGCGATGAGGTAGGCGGGCAGCTCCTTGCGCGCCAGCACGGAGAAGCGCACCTTCAGCCGCAGGCAGACCGCCAGGGCGTAGCACACCGGCAGCAGCACGCAGGCCGCGATGCCCAGCAGTACCCCTTTGACCACCCCGCCCAGACCGCTGAGCGCGTCGGACAGGAAGAGGGAGAGCAGGCTGACGAAGGTGAAGGCGGGGATAAACCGGCTCACCGTTTCCATCATGGCCTGCACCGCCAGGTTGACCTGCTCCACGAAGGCGCGCACCGCGGACACCTTGTCCCCCAGCACCAGCAGGGCCAGGCCGACGCACACCGCCAGAAAGATGATCTGCAGGGAGTTGCCCTCCAGGAAGGGGGTGATGATGTCACCGGGAATGATGTCCAGCAGCATGGTGTAGATCTGGGCGGCGGCGCCGCTCCCCTGGGCCGCCGCGCCCCCCTGGCCTCGGAAGAACCAGATCAGGCACGCCGCCGCGGCACCGGTGACCACAAACAGCATCAGCAGGAAGCGGACGAGCACCGTCCGCCCGATCCGCCCCAGCACCCGGGCGTCCCCGATCCCCACGATCCCCCAGCAGACGCTGAGAAAGATCATGGGGCCGGCCAGGGTCTGCAGCAGGCCCATCATGGCGGAAAACAAGGGATCCACCACCTGGGCTACGGCGTCCCGCGCCCCTTCCGGCAGGGACTGGCACAGCAGGCCCACCGCCGCGGCCGCCGCAATGGACAGCACCAGCTGGGCCAGCGAGCTCAGGCGCCGGGGCTTGGCCGGATACATCTCCAGCCGGTTGACCCCGTCCTTGTAGGTGTAGGTCAGAGACAGCCCAGCCTGGGCCAGCAGTCCGGAGCAGAGCAGCCCTTCTGCCTCTCCGCTGTCCATCTCGCCGGGGTCCACCCGTCGGCCTTCTGCCGTGACATAAATGTACATGCGCCCCAGCCGGGTGCCGCAGCGGAACACGCAAGGTGTCCCGCCGCCCAAAACCCGCTCCCAGAGCGCAAGGATTTCCTCCACCGCCAGCCGAAGCCGGACCACGTCCT
>OCQB01002099.1_pt1 | contig 14154 bp, 16 predicted proteins | sample 1538631 | NCBI WGS metagenome assembly OCQB01 (sample SAMN04571713, study PRJEB22368) | human gut metagenome | biome: human gut; material: stool | host: Homo sapiens | place: Luxembourg | collected 2012-10-19
ACTAATGCATCTTCTATATAATATTTATCATCTATCTTTTCCATCATTCCTGTATCTAAAAAATAATCAATAGCATCATTTATTAGTTTTTCTGAATGATTAGTTTCTGTTGATAATTCTTTTATAGAATATGGAATTCTTTTAGAGCCTACTTTTTTTATTAAGTAACCATCTTTATTTATTGTTTTAAATATTAGCTTAAAATATAGAATTATTTTCTCATATCCATTAGGCTGATTTTGTAAATATTTTAATACATCATTATCAAAAAAGTTTGATTTAAGCATAAAGTAATAATATTTTTCTTTATTATAAGTTCCCATGTTTAGAATTGTTAATTGATACTAAAAAATCTACATTGATTTTAAAATAATCAATTACTTTCTCCATTGGTACTAAATTATTAGGTAGTTTAAATCCACTTGATATAATTTCTTCTGATATTTTATTTTTAATATCTCTTGCTTTATTTCTTCCCACAGCACCTATTTTCATTATATCTTGTACAGTAGCCCACTGACTATTTAATATTTCTAGCATTTCATCTGCCGATAATATTGTTTTACTTTTCATTTTTTCAATCTCCTTTTTATTATTTCATTAAAGTTTACCAGACTCTTTAATTACGATATTTTCGTAACATAAAATTATAAAAAAATATATCGATACTGCATGATATAAAATTCTATTTACTACATACTTCATTTACTTCTTTACTACTACATTTAATAATTGCATCGTGTGGATATTTATAATACAATTTGATTTCATTTTTTCTATTAGATACCAATAAATTATCAACCGAAGGTATATCATATACTCTCATAAATCTTTTAATTAATTGCCATGAAGGACATGTTCTATGTTTTTCAATTGCTATTAATCTATTCTTTGGTATTCCAATTCTTCTAGCTGCTTCATCAATGCTTATACCTAAGTGCACACGAATTGCTCTTAACGTAGCCTGCACTTATTTTGACCTTCTTCCTATTTTAATAATATTACAAAAATTTTTAATTGTAAATAGAAATTACGAAATTTTCATAATTTTACTTGTATGTTTTTGTAAAATAAGCTATACTTATATTAGAGGAGGTACAATATGGATAGCAAAGATGTATTTATACATAACCTTAATACGATCATGAAGGATCGCAAGGTTTCTAGAAAAGAACTTGCCAAAGGTTTAAACGTTCCTTACACTACTCTAACAGATTGGTGTACTGGAAGAATATTTCCGAGAGTAGAAAAAATAAATATGATTGCTGACTACTTTGGTATCAAAAAATCCGATTTACTTGAGGAAATAATTGAAACTGAAGATGACTCATTAGATGATGACACTGTTATTGTTGATGTTTATTCTAAAGTGTTTTTAGATGCTGTTTGGTGTGATAAAACACAGGCTTTTAAAGTTGGTGAAGAATTAATACCTCCAGAATGGATTAAAAATAAGCAAAGTTATTTTGGGATAATTATGCCTGATAATTCCATGGATCCTGAATTTCATAAAAATGATTGCTTAATTATAAGAGAGGATAATAAAAGAGGTAAAGATGGTTTATATTGTGTATTAGAAAAAGATAATGACTATGCAACAATAAGAAAGTTAATTAATATAAATGAAGGGATAATGGTCATGCCATTAAACCTTAACGGCGAATTCAAACCTAAAACTTATCTAAAAGGAACTCTAGAATTTGAATCTTTAAGAATTTTAGGGCCTGTAGTTCAAGTAAAAAGATATTATGATTAAAAAAAGACCACTGCTGGAACAGTGATCAAAGTGAAAAATCCCTAATTAAAAAGTCTGGTAAACTTTAATAATTATAATAAATATAATTTTGGAGATTTCTCGTATTTAATTATATCACCAATTAGGGATTTCTACAAGAAAGTTGGTGAAATAATGGCAGTTTACAAAGATCCTAAGCCTACTAAAAATGGTAGAGCTTGGTATTTTAAGTTTAGCTATAAAGATGCATTTGGTGCCACTAAGCAATATAGATCTAAAAGATATCTAACAAAAAAAGAAGCATCTGATGCAGAAAGAATGTTTTTAGTTACCTCTACTGATAAAGTAGAAGATAACAATATGACATTCAAAGATCTATATGATGAGTTTAGAATGCATAACGACGAAATATGGTTATGATAATAAGGAAAAGTTTATAGAATGCTTCTTTCCTGTTAAAGTGAAAGATTTTAATATTATGCAATTTGAACAATGGAAACGAGAAATAAATAAACTTAATATATCTCTTAGATATAAAAATGATATTTATAAATTTCTTAAATCTATTTTAAATTTTGGTGTTAAATGGCATAACTTAAACTTTCAAGCAGTATATAATAAAATGACAAAATTCCAAGATCCTAATGAACGTAGAAAAGAAATGGCTTATTATACTTATGATGAGTTCAAAAAGTTTATTTCTTATGAAGAAGATCTAAGATGGAAATGTGTATTTGAAATACTATATTATTGTGGACTACGTAAAGGAAAATTAAAAGGCCTTACTTGGAAAGATATTTATTTTGATAAAAAAGTATTATCTGTTAATAAGCAAATAACGCAGAGGAATAACCGTGTTAAGTTCGAATTTTCGGATACTAAGACAAGAGATAGTAGAAGAATAGTTCCTATCACTAAAGTCTTGTTAAATGACCTTAAAATGCTCTATGAGCAGGATAAAAAAGACTATTATGGATTTAATGATGATTTCTTTGTGGTTTCAGATGCTAAACCAATAGCTGATTCTAATATATACCTTAGGAGAACTAAACTAGCTACACTTGCAGGTTTAAAAGTTATCAGGATCCATGATTTTAGGCATTCATGTGCTTCATTACTCATTAACAATGGTGCTAACGTTACATTAGTAGCAAAATATTTAGGGCATACAAAAATCGAGGAAACACTAAATACATATTCTCATATGTTTAGTACTGCCCTCGACTCTGTTGTTTCTGTTATAGATAGCTTAGAAGATGACTAAGCTTTTTTATTATTTATCTTTTTCAAAACCATATACTTTTAAAAGAATACTATCAAGTCTTGTTTCGATATTCTCTATTATATTCGGTATTTTCTCTCTTCTACTTTTATCAAAAAAATAACCATTACCTTCATTTAAGTTTTCATTTATATAAACATCTAATTTATCTTTTTCACTTTTTATGTCAGATATTTCTTTATCACAACCAAGACCTTTAGTCATTTTTTCTAAAATTAAGATTTTATTATCTAAGTACCTAAAGGAATGCAAGTATTCATCCTGTTTTGTAACGTCTATACTTGGTTCAAAAACCATCCTTAATTTTTTATCGATTAATTCAATTATACTCTCAATCCTAGTATTTTGATTATTCTTTTTTTCATTAGCAATTGTGAAATAGAAAATCCCAAATGTAACAACACCACAAGTCAATATTTCAATCAAATTATACTGAAATAATGGATTATCATTATTGTTGCATCCAAGCCATATTAGAAAGCCAGAGATAATTAAAATGATTATAAAAGTAGCTATGTAACTTTTCTTATTATTCATATTATTTACCTCCCTTTATTGCTTTTATTTCTTCCTCAATGTATGTTTGAATTTTCTCTATCCAAACAACATTATCGTTTGATATAATCTCAATATTTTTTACATCATTATAATGGTCATTCTTTTCTTGCTTTAATTTTCTAACTAATCCTCCGAAAGCTTCTTCTAAGAACGAAGAACCGTAGCCATATCCCCCATCTAAATTTACTACAAGTTTTTCATTATTTTTTATTGATTCTATGAATTTAGGATATAAAATATTATCCCTAAATTCCTCTCCTGAATAAGCGCCTTGTGTCTTATATCTAGCACCAGGTGTTTCAGTAAATTCTTTTGCTACATTAATCATAACCATATTATTTTCCCTCCTTTTTTATTTCCCAATAGAACACTGTTCCATTTAAACCTTCTTTTAAATCATATTTTTTATTTTCACTATAATACGCTTTGTTTGATATTATAACAAAATTTTCAATTTTTTTGTTTAAATATTGCTCATATATAGAAGGCAATCCATTTCCTCTTTCTCTCTTTCCAGTTTCACTTCTTTTGTGCACACCAGATAAAGCTGTCTCAATATATTTATATTCAGCTTCAGCATTAATTGTTTCAATTATTTTTTCAATTATGCTTTTTCGTATTGTTGTTGGTATTCCTAACCCATTATCCATAAATGTATATGTTATTTTATCTATATTGTTATCAACAAAAATATACCATTGATGTTTAAAAAGTCCTTGTTTTTGATAAGCATGATCTATAATATTAGTAATCATTTCTGTAAGCATAGTCATTAAATAATTAATATCCTTTTTATCTTTATTTAATTTTTGACAACTAAAATCGATAATTTCTTGTCTAATATCTTTATTTTGATCATTTTCAATATAATTATATCCTGTACCAGATTTTATTTGAATGTTATCATCAACTTGAATTATATTTTCAGCCGAAGTTTTCATATAGTTTAAATATCCTGATCGTTTTAAAAATTCTCTTACATCTGGTTCTTTTGGAAAGTTCCCTATCCAATCTATAGGCAATATTTTTTTTCCTCTTGTATTTTGAATTATTGTCAATAAAAACATTAATGCATCGCTACTTATATATTTAGTATTACTCATATCAATCAAAAATGTTCTTATATAATTATTTCTATGTTGTCTTTGAAGATTTCTTACACCTTCTACAGACCTTATTACTTTATTTAAAAATGTTATTGTTGTATCAGGATTGCTAACTATACTAAAAATATCTGGAACGGTAAAAAATTTGTCAGGTTGCCTTTTTTTAGTATTACTCCTTTTTTGCCCTTTTCTTTTATTTGACTTTTTTCTTTCAGTCCTTTTTCTTAAATTTTTTTCATCTTGAAATTTTTTCCAGTTTCTATACTCTGTAGTATTCTTTCTCAATATACTTCACCACCCTGAACAATGCAATTATTATAACATATCCCTTTATAAAACAAAATCTTTTATATTATTGGACAACCTCTAAATATCTATCGAGCATTTCATTTTCTGCTTCTGTTACTAATTTAACAAAATCGGTGTAATCACCACTTGTATGTGCTTTATCAAGTGCTTCATAATATTTTAATCTATTATCTTTTTTAATAATAACTGGTACATATCCACTTCTCATTAGCTCCATATTCATTATTAATCTAGATGTTCTACCATTTCCATCAATAAATGGATGGATCTTAACTAATTCTCCATGTAATAATGTTGCTCTTACTATTGGATGATATTTGTCCCATTCATCATAATTCATTATTAATTTTTCCATTAATTCTGGAACCTTTATATATTGTGGCGGTCTATGTTGTGCACCACTAATAATTACATCATGATTTCTATATCTTCCTGCATTTTCATCATCAATACCTTTTAAAACTAATTGATGTAATCCTTTAATATTCCATTCAGAAATTTCACTTTTAGAGCCAATTAATTCTTCTAAATACTCAATAGCATTTTCATGGTTTATAACTTCTAAGTGTTCTCTTACAGACTTACCTCCTATAGTAATACCTTCTAATACAACTTTTGTTTCTTTTAATGTTAATGTATTACCTTCTATTCCATTACTATTATAAGTCCATTCTAGATTAATTGCATTTTGCAATGATTCTGTTGCTTCTTTAGATAATGGTCTTTTACTATTTAATTTAGCAAGTTTTTCATCTAATTTTTTAAAATAATCTTCTGGTAAATCTATTTTAAATTCAATTTCATCTTTTACTCTTTTATCAATTGGCTTACCTGCATCATCAGGAATATTCCATGCAGTGCCTATTTTTTCAGCTCCTATAATTCTTCCATCTTGTATAAGTTGTCTAATTCTTCTTTCGCTAATATTCCATTTTTCACTTGCTTCTTTTATTGACATAAATTTCATTTTTACACCTCCAAATTATATTCTTTTATAATTTCATTAAGTTGTTCTTTTCCATACTTATCTAGAAGATAACCAAAACATATGGTTTTATAATCATCAAGTTTTCCGTATAGAACATTATTATCAATATTTTCAATATTTACTTTTGAACTCTTATTAGCAACACATAATGCATCTTCATATACTTCTGTTTCTAATAATAGGTGTTGTCTAACACTCTTTATTGCTTTTTCCATACCTTCTCTTGTTGGATTTTTCTTTTGCTCAGTTAGATTTTTAATGTCTTTAGCAATATCAATAACATCTTTCATATCTTTAATTTGCATAGTTATCACCTCTATATATAGATTATACCGTTTCTGGAATAATATGTCAATATATTTTATACCATTTGCGGAATAATGTTATATTTTGCAGTCATACGGATCATTTATATTTTATCTGTATCATTGTTAAAATATAAAAATTCATTGAGAATTTTTGCCACTTTCGGCATTTTTTCTCAATGAACTATTCTTAAATCATATTTTTTTGTACCTAAATTGTACCTAAAATTATTTTAACAATATCGATGCCTTACAAACCCTTATAAAATGGGCATAAAAAATGAGAGCACGGTTAAGTGCTCTCTTCAGGGGGAATCATTCGGTAACTTCCTTCGTATAATACTGTGCTTGTGCATGCCAAAGTTTTGCATACATACCATCGGTTTCTTGAAGTAGTTCCGAATGCCTACCAACTTGAACGATTTTTCCTTCTTGAAATACCACAATGACATCACAAAAATGGCAAGAAGACAAGCGATGACTAATGTATATCGTAGTTTTATGATTAGAAATTTCATTAAAATTCTCATAAATTTCTGCTTCCGAAAGCGGATCTAAGGAAGCAGTCGGTTCATCCAAAATCATCAGTGGAGAATCTTTATAAATGGCTCTTGCAATGGCTAATTTTTGCTCTTCTCCTCCTGAAGTAGAAACACCAGAGCCATCAAATTTTTGTGACAGATACGTATCTAATCCATTCGGAAACTCTTTATAAAGGTGTGCTTTATGAAGACTTTTCATCACTTTTTCCGAAGCATATTGATGAGAAAAAGTAATGTTCTCTCCTACTGTATATGCAAAAAGAGAAAAATCTTGAAATATGACGGATAGACAAGCCAAATAATCTTGATAATCATATTCTTTAATATTAATGCCATTTAACAGAATTTCACCTTCTGTTGGTTCATATAGACGACAAAGTAATTTAATAAACGTAGTTTTACCACTACCATTTGGACCTACAATGGCAATTTTCTTACCAATTGGCACCTGCAAAGAAACATGTTGAAGAGCATACGTATCAGCACCAGGATAACGAAAAGAAACATCCCGAAATTCTAACTGATAAGAAGAGAATCGGTTTGGATCTAATTTTCTAGTTCCAATGTAAGTTGTCGTTTTCCGGTCTAGCAAAGAAAACACTATTTTCAAAAATGGAGTATTGTTCCTCATCGATCCCAAAGTGCTAGAGAATAAAGATAATCCACCAGAAAATTTAGTAATCGCGCCGATGTACTGTGTGACAGCACCAACTCCAAATGCACCCGCTAACGATTTAAAACAAACAAATAAATACACAAAACCGGTAAAAAGCTCTTCAAAAAACGTCGAAAGAACGTACCATACACCAACAATTCCACGAGATAATTTTGCATTCTTACCATGAGAACCAAAAGCACCAGTGTTATCTCGATTGTATTTTTCACAAATTTGATCTTGACGATAAATCCGCATATTCCCTGCATATTCATCGTTAAATCCTAAAAATCCGTAAAAACTAAACAATCGATTCGCCAACGTATGATCATCGGCAGATAAGAAATAAGACTCTGCTTTGGTAACACAAAAAGAAGGTAACAGCGAAACAACAAGAAATAAAATAATAACCAAGAATATGAACAATGGATGATTTAAAATTCCCCATACAGATGCAGAATCGGGAACAGGAATAACAAACAACGATACCGTTAACGAAATACCACCAAGTAAAACAAAAATACTAGAGATCAAATTTTCAAAATCTTTATAAACGCGACAGAATCCAAAACCAGGACCCATTTCATATTGAACAATATTTTGATAAATTCCATATATATCAGCATTTTCGTAATCAAAATAATCCAATTCTGTCAACTTATGGGTAAGAAGAAAACGGATTTTAGTAGAAATACAATCTCCTTCAATCGATTTCCAACGTTTGAATAAAATAGATACCAACCCAATTACAAAAGAAGAAATCAGTAAAACAATAACAGATTGAACCAATGTATCCCTTGGTACGGATTCCGTCAAATTGGCAATTACCCGAGCCGAAAGATAAATGGTAACATAAGGCGTAACAGAATCCCAAACAATAGATAAAAGACGAGATAAGAACATTTTTGGATACTTATGAAACAAATAACGGTAACTCTTATAGTTCCATTTCCATGTATCTTTCCATGAAACTTTCTGTTTACGCATCTTCATCACCTCCCTGATAATATTTACTTTGAATATCATATAGCTTTCGGTAAGAGCCATTCTTCTTTAACAACTCATCGTGAGTTCCCTCTTCTTGAATCGAACCATCTTTTATAAACAAAATACGATCACAAAATTGCGTCGAGGCAAGACGATGCGAAATAAAAATGGAGGTGTAATTTTGCGTTAAATGATTGTACTCCTGATACAACTCAGATTCTGCAATTGGGTCTAAGGCAGCAGTCGGTTCATCCAATACTAAGATGGAAGCGGGTTTATATATCGCTCTCGCTAAAAACAGACGTTGAAATTCTCCACCAGATAAATCGATCGCATCGTGATAAATTGTACGATTTAATTTTGATTGCAGCCCTTTTGGTAAAGACTTTATTTTTTTAATCAAACCTGCCTTTTGAATACATTCCTCTACTCTCTTATAATCGATATCATGAGATTGAGCAACATTCATGGCAATCGTTCCTGGAAGCACCATATTTTTTTGAAAAACAGCAGCAAACAACGAGTAATAATCCGTCCGATTAAACTGCGAAATATCATTGCCATCCAATAAAACTTTCCCTTTTGTAGGAGATAACAACCCACATAAGATTAAAATTAAAGTTGACTTGCCGGCCCCATTCAAACCGACAATAGCAAGTTTCTCACCAGGAGAGATGCATAAGTTAATGTCTTTCAAAGCATAGTCTTTCGTATTTGGATAACGATAGTAAACATGTTCAAAGCGGATTTCATGCAAACCATTTTGGGAATGAGGCAACGCTTCACCACTATCCAACAAAAAGGGTTCCGGATATTTTAAAAATTCTCGTACGATAGAGATATCATTACTAATTTGAGACAAAGAGTATAATTGATTCAAAAGACCAGTCACCCAACTTGCAAATGTATTAATGGTAGAAAGGTACAATAAAAATTCTGCTAACGAAATATTATGATTCATAAAAGCATCAATTAGAAACACATAAGAAATAGCATTTCGCAAAAAAATCAATAACAAATTTACAATTCTAGAAAACAGATATCGTTTTTGGAGTTTCCGTCGAAAGCCTTCATGAATAGAAAAAACTTGAGTTGTAATTTCATCTAACCAATTTTGAATTCCAAATACACGAATTTCTTTGGCTAAAGACCGATTTTCGCCCAATCTCGTTTGATAAGAAATTTTTTTTAACATTTCTCCTTCTTCGTCACGATGTTGATATTCAAATCGAGAAACACTAAGATTTAAAAAGTAAGAAACAAGGGAAAATACAACAATCATAATTAAAATCCACAAATTGAATGTCGACAATAAATATAAAAAAACAAAGAAACAAATAGCTTGCACAAAAAGATCAGCTAAAACTGTCCAAATGAATTCTGTAGCACTACTGTTACTGTTCACAGCACGACGTGTTTCATTTCCCAAATTCCAAAAATGTTTATCTAAAACATTGGGATAAGATGTCGTCATTTCTTTTTGATTGATGTCTGCTACAAGTTCCATTCGAATCGTAATCTTAGAATATTTAATAACTTGTGTCATATAAGAAACAAGCCCTTTTGCTACAAACAAACCTAATAAGAAAAGTAATAATGTCTCTGAAAACTGTAAAAATGAAACTTGTGTTTCCAGCATTTGAATCACAACTGGCGATATATAAAGTTCCAACAAATGAATAGCAACTCGCCCTAAAATAATTAAAAAAGTACCAAATAAGACCTTTTTTTCGTGTTTCTTCCAAGTATAATGAATCATATAAAAAACATTGGATAAAATAGAATATTTCGACTTCTTAGGCATCATCTCACCCTCCTTACATAAAACTACAAATAGTATAACATAAAAAAAGAGCCATAGCCCTTTCTATTTATTGCTTAGAAGATTTTGCCATCATCTTTTTAGCCATAGCACAAATAATTGGATTGGTTGCAGAAACAGCTTCTAAGTTTTTCTTTAATCCTAATTCTTTTAGACAAGTATCAGCATAATCTACAACAAGGTCTACTCCTATGATAAAGGATGCCATCGGAGAATTTAAAAATACCATAGGCGCAGCCATCTCTTCTGGTGTAGCAAGACGGCCAGCAAGACCAGCTTGAGCAATCAAATTTTCTTCACTCCCTATCATATCTTGAAATTCCTGTTTCATTCCCGTATCGGTAGAACCAGGCAAAACGTTATTGATACGAATGCCTAATTTTGCAAATTCGACGGCCTGTTCACAAGCAAACTCTGATAAACATCTTTTAGAATACATGTAAGCAAACGTGGCAGGTGCTTTCTTTGCAAGTTTTGCTGTAGCAGCAACAACTTCTTCCCAAGTGGATGCATGAACTACTTTGTTCTGTTCCTTTTTAAAACGTTTCCATTCTAATCCAGCAGTAGATGTACAATATACGATTGCACCACCTTTACTCATACGAGTTTTTAAATAGTTCAATGTCATATACATATTTGCTGTATAATTACAATCAAATGTCGTACGATAATCGGTCTTAGAACCAGATAGCCCAGCAACTCCAAAGAAACAATCGATGTGTTCTGGAAGTTGTTTGAACGTCTCATCGATTTCTTCCTTTTTTGCTAAATTGCATTTTAAAAACTGAGTGATGCCAGAAACAGGACACGGATTCATGTCAATAGCATAAACCTTTGCTCCTAGATTGACAAGCATCTCAACAGTTGCTTTACCCATACCAGATGATGCACCTGTTACAACACAGACTTTGTCTTGATAACCAAAATAATCCTTCATATAAATACCTCCCTATTATCAATAATAAAAGTATAACATATATCATAAAGAAAATTGCCAAAAAATAAAAATCCACTTATGAAGTGGATTTATTTAGACTTAGCATCATCAGATAGCAGCACTGTTGGATCAGAAAGATAAAAGTCTTTAGAACACTTTACTACCATACCAGCAACATCGCTAGAATCATCCTGTAACTGCTCTAGAGAATATGATTGATATTCATCTGATTTTGGAACAAGTTGATAAGAATACCACCGTTCGCTCATAGAATAATCAAACTCTCTATAATCAACGGCAATTGTATCCATTTTGTAATATTTCTTTTCAATGAACCCTAATTGACGTGCTTCTTCGTCATCATAAAAAGATATTGTTTGTGTCGTTTTATCCAAAACTTGCCAATCAATTAGTGCTTTATCATCTTCTGTATAGAAATGTTGTGAAATCTCATACCCGTCAATGTTTTTTGCTTGATATTCGTCCCATACGACTTCACCCTTTTCTTTTCCATGTACATATTCTTCATAAGAGATTGGAACAGTACCTTTATACGTCACATTTACATCGACCAATCCTTTATCAACCGCTTCATCGATTGGTAACACATAAGAAATAGAAAAGTCAGGCATATCTTCGTAATCTTCCGCTCGATTAAAATAATGGCGTGCCACATCCATATGAAAATTAGGATCTGTACTGATACTTTGATAAATCAATTGAATCGCTTGATTATTTTCAATTGGTTCATGATAAATATTTTCATATAGGCGAGACAAAATCTCATCAAACCGCTGATTAACCTGATTCATTTTTTCATCAGTTGTATTCCCGGGACTAGTCTTTAAAATGCGACAAACACTCTCATAATCTTCAGACGACAAATTATGTTTTAATAATTCGTGTAATTTTGAACTGTCCCCTGAAAAGTTACTTTGCCAAACAGGATCACTTCCAACAATTTCCATCAAAACACGTGTCCTTTTTACTTCTTCCAAATAACTGTCAACAGGTGCATCATAATATTCATAGGCAATAATCTCGGCACAAGCCTCAGTCAAATACTTTTCATCACAGGATTGAAGTAAATGAACAAATTCGTGTGTTACGACATCACGATTATAATACATATCATCTACATGCAACACGTTTGGCTCTAATGAACTATAATAACCTGCAAATTGAGAAAGACCTAATTTTTCACGGATATCATTATGAAGTACATCTGATTCATCTAGTCCTACAATCGAGACATTAGAAGTTTTTTCACTCAAATCATGAAATGCAAAACTACGCATTGGTACTGTACAAATATCAGAAAAAAGTTTATCATTACACAAAATTTCCTTTTCTCGATCAGTCAACTCGGCAGAAGAGTTGATACTTTGGGATAATGTGGTAGCATCAAAATAATAAGCTCTAGGATCAAGCTGAGAATAAACATGAGGAACAACATACTGCATTTCCAAAAAAAATGCTGTAACACTTAATAGATCTATCATCATACTGATATAACGAGTATAAGGAGCCTTTGAATTCTGATAATGAAACTGTTTAATCCTATCATCAACTGGTAAGTCTTTATAAAGTAAAGCATCCTCACCATTCATTTGAAAAAATTTAGAAATGTCTTGTTTCCCATTTTGATAGAAATGATGGTAGCCAGTTTCTTCATTTACATAAACATCATAGAAACCTTCTTTTTTCAAAAACTTTTCTTTAGACGAATTAAAAAAAGATTGCATCAATCCAGCAACGACACCTAAAGAAAGTTCTTTTCTTCCTGAAGTCTCATAACAATAGCAAACCAGTTGATTATCTTTCTGATCCACATAAAAGATCTGATTTTCTGTATAAAATTTTGCAATATGTTTCATAAATCATTCCTGCTCTCTAAAAAGATTATAGCATACAAAGAAGTCCTCTTCAATTCAGAGAACTTTCTATTTTAACATAATTGGTTATATTCTTCATCTGTAACAGGTTCGCACCATTCGTTAGAAGTTTCTTCACCAGGAACTTCAATTGCAATGTGACTAAACCAAGAATCTTTCTTTGCACCATGCCAGTGTTTGACGTTAGCAGGAATCGTTACAACGTCTCCTGGCTTTAAACTTTGTGCTTCTTTTCCTTCTTCTTGATACCAACCGAATCCGGCCGTACAAATTAGAATTTGGCCGCCACCACTGTTGCTAGCATGGTGGATGTGCCAATTGTTTCTGCATCCTGGTTCAAACGTTACATTTGCTAAAAACAAAGATGTCTTACTAGGATCCGTAAGCGGATTTAAATAACTTTTCCCAATAAAATATTGTGCAAAAGCATCGTTTGGTTGTCCTAGTCCAAATACATTTTCTGTTTCAAATTCTTTTTCGTTCATTTTCATACCTCCTAACGATTTAATTTTTCAATCCAAGCATCGACTTCACTTTGTGAAGTTACCATCTGATCTCGTTTATCTTCATCTGCTGAAAATACCAAATTTAGTACTCCTTTGATATGTGCATTTGGCAATAATGACTCATAATCTTTAAAACAATGACCAAGCCAACCGGCATTGCTACTAGCGACGATAACGTCTTTGGAAGACAAATCGTACTCTTTCAAAAACTTCTTCATGACGGGACTGATGCCATACCACCAAGTACATGTAATCAAAACGATTTTAGAGTATTGTGATAAATTGATTGTCACATCTTTAATTTCCACGTCTCGTTTAATATCGTTGTTTTGCCACTCTTCTACAACAGCATCATAGTCATCAGAAAATGGAATCTTTGGCTCTAACTCTAAAATATCAGCACCTAATTTTTCCTTTACATAATTTGCAACTTTTTTACTATTTCCAGTATAACTGTAATAAATAACTAACGTATCTGTCATATAAATTCCTTCCTATACCTGTAATTTCTCTTCTAATCGTTCTAA
>OCQB01002103.1_pt1 | contig 14129 bp, 13 predicted proteins | sample 1538631 | NCBI WGS metagenome assembly OCQB01 (sample SAMN04571713, study PRJEB22368) | human gut metagenome | biome: human gut; material: stool | host: Homo sapiens | place: Luxembourg | collected 2012-10-19
ACTGAGTTGGTAATGCCTGAGGGAACTGAGGCAGTAAAGACAGACCCAGCAATGTCTGAATCAGTGATCGCTGAGGAGACTAGGCCAGTGCTACCTGAGGAAGCTGAGCCTGTGGAGGCTGAGTTGGTAATGCCTGAGGGAACTGAGGCAATGATATCTGAGGGAACTGAGGCAATAAAGACAGAGCTAGCAGGGTCCGAATCAGTGACGGCTGAGGAAGGTGAGCCAACAGAGACTGAACCAGCAGAACCAACTGAGCCTGAAGCAACAAAACAAACCAAATCCAAACAGGAGGAGAGTGAATCTGCTGAGTTGGTTGGATCTGAGCCAATGGAGATAGAGCAGGATGAATCTGACAGGATGAAAACAAAACCAGTGGAAGAGATGTCAATAGAAGCTGAACTGGAATCGAATCTAGAGCCTGAAGAGAAGCCAGTAGAGGCTGAAACGATTGAAGCTGGATCTGAAGACGTTAAGCCAGTGGAAGCATCTTCGCATGCTCCTCCTGAGTTCACAGAGGCTGAACCCGTAGAAGCTGAAGCAATAGTGGCTGAGGTAGAAGAGACTGAGCCAGTGGAAGCTACTCCAGGAGAGGTTGAACCAGTAGAAGCTGAAGTGGTGGAAACTGAGACTGTGGAGACGGACCATATGGAGAATGAGGCAGTGGAAGCTACACCAATAGAGACAACACCAGTAGAAGCTGAGACAATGGAAGCAACACCAATGGAAGCTGAGCCTGTGGAAGCTACACCAATGGAAGCTGAGCAAATGGAGATGGAACATGGAGAGACTGAGCCAGTAGAAGCAGAACCAATGGAAGAAGAAATGGAAATTGACCAACTGGAGTCAGAACCTGTGGAAGCTGAACAGAGTGAACATGAGTCAGAGCCAGTTGAGGTGGGTGATGTGGAGCCAGAATTGGTAGAAATTGAGTCCAAGGAGGCAGAACCAGAAGAACTGATGGTGCCTGAACCTATGGAAGCAGAACCAGTGGAAACAGAACCCATGAAGTCTTCTGCTGTTCAGACAGAAGGTGACACAGATACAGACCCAGAAGAGAAGGAAGAAACAGAACCAGAACTTCTAGTGGTTAACAATCAGGAGAACACTCCTCCAGAGACTATGCAACCAGCTATGCCAGAGGATCCTATCAAGATAGAAGTGGAATCACAAAGAGAAATAGATACAGTAGCAAAGATTCAATCTGAATCTGATGAGGAAGATAATATGACTGAAATGGAAAGAGTACAATCAGAATCAGAACTGGATTCATTAGGAGAGTTGTCCATGAGTGATATTGATCTATCCTCTTCGTTTCTCAGTGATTCACTTCAAATCGATTATGAGGAAATTTCTAAAGACGAAACTCCCATCAATATGAATGAAGGATTCGCTTCAGACCCTCTCTCAAATGAAACTCCCGCCAATAAAACTCCTGCTACAGATATGGAAGAGAATACACAGGTAAGTTCAGGTAAGTTAGCACCACAACAAGAAGGAATCCCTCAGGGAGATGGACAATTTGACGAAATTCCTTCCAATAAACGCAATTCCACTTTTTTGTCTCCATTATCAAAACGAGTTTCTCGTGACTCGAAAGGGTCTGAAGCGAAAGTAAGAGATAGAAATGAATTTCATCACTAGCTGTTCAATCTATCTGATGAACATCGGATATGGTGTCCTTGGCATGTTCGAGATAACGAGAAGGTGAGACGATTAATAGGTGTAGGAAGGTGAAAAGTGGTCTTTGATCTATAGATGTTTGTAAAGGAATTGAGAATTATTGTTCCAAATGGAATTGAGTAGTTTGGGTTGTTTGGTTAAACACAAATTGGATCGTCATGTCAACTGCACATAGTAAACGAAGTAGTGGAATGGGAAAAAGGACCAGATAACCCTTAGTCTATGGATTGTGCAAGAGTATTGATGAGTACCAACTATTGACTGAAATCGGAAAGGGAACTTATGGTGCAGTATATAAGGGGAGAAATCGCAAAACGGGTGAAATCGTTGCACTAAAGAAAATCAAACTGTATAATGAAGGCCAGGTAGGAGTTTAATCCACAGAATGGATTGATATATAGACTGGCTTTCCTATCACCTCCATTCGAGAAATCCAAATGCTGATGGAAATTGAGCATGAAAATATTGTTCGATTGGAAGATATCGTTGTAGGGAAAGATCGAGATAGTGTATACATGGTGATGGAGTTCTGTGAGCAAGATATCGACTATCTACTGAAGAATCAGAATCGGCCGTGGACATTATCCGAGGTGAAGTGTCTTATTCGTCAATTACTCATGGCTGTTGCCTATCTTCACGATCATTGGATCATTCACCGTGATTTAAAGACATCCAATCTTCTGTATTCCTATTTTGTGGATCTCAACTAGATATACCAATCGAGGCCAGTTAAAGCTAGCCGATTTCGGATTAGTTCGGTTGATGGGTTATCCCTTACGTCATGTTACTACGAATGTGGTCACACTGTGGTATAGACCTCCTGAACTCCTTCTGGGCTCAGAGCTGTATTCCTTTGCATTAGATATTTGGTAAGGAAATGGAGAGAAAATGAAAGCAAGGTCCATTGGTTGCATTATGGGAGAATTGATAGCAAGAAAGCCGATTCTATGTGGAACAAACGAAAATGACCAACTAATCAAAATCTTCGATCTTTTGGGTTGTCCTGATGTACAAGATTGGCCAGAATTAAAATCACTTCCAAATTGAAAAGTATGAAGGTATGTTTTATCGCTGCAAGCTAAAGGAACGATTTCCTTCCCTTTCAAACAATGTACTGAAATAAAAAGACTGTCATCATAGGGAATTGATTTCATGCGAAGACTACTCGAGTATAATCCAGAGAAACGAATCTCTGTATACATTGAAGTAAATATTTATTCGTAGGCAGAAGAAGCCCTTCAGCACCCTTGGTTTAGTGAAACTCCAATTCCACAAGATTGTAGACTTATGCCCACATTTCCTCCTCGAAAAGGAGGATTGTTACATTCTTATGTTTGTTCGAAAAGTGAACTATTTTAGGCATATGCAAAATTCAATCCATACCTCAAAGTATAGCTGAATACCATGTCGGAATCCAAGAGAAGTCGTACTGAGGATAAGTAGGGTGATCATGTGGATCTTAACAGTCAGTGAAAAGAGACATGTCTCTCCACGCATTATGCGAGACTTTCTGTTCCAGTTCCCTCGTGAAGTCCTAGTGGACATGTTGTGTGACTAGTATTCTTGTTATGTTGTATTTTGACTGTTTCAGTTCTGTTGACCACAATTCGATTTATCATGATGTGTTCCATGAAGCCAGCAGGATCCAATCTTTGAAAAGATTGTTTGTGTCTCAGTTGCCTTCGTACATTACCACCGACGATTTGCATGATATTATGAACGATTTTGGCTATGTAAAGGATTGCAACGTGGTCATGGATCGTGAAAAGAGAGAATCCAAGTGTTATGGTTTTGTCGTATTTGAAGATGCCGAATCTGCAGCCCTTGCTCTCGATGCAAATATCACAATCTCTGGTAGAGACATCTCTGTTGCAATTGCTGATAGTACCCGAGGTTTGGGAACTAGGTAAGGATAATGTTCAGATCCACATCCTGTAAGGGAAATTCGTGAACCAGAACGTTCACATAGTCGTCATGATTCTCGCTCTCGTCATATCTCCCGCTCTCGCAGTCGTCATGACTCTCATTCTCGTAGTCATCGTGACTCTCATAGTCGTCATGAATCCCATGATTCGCGTGATGAACGGAGTAGTCGTGATACCCTGGATCAACGTAGATTGTTCTTCCGTGGTGTTCCTTATCATATTCATGAGCATGACATCGAACGTGAATTCCGCAGATTCGTAAGTATTTTTAGAATTCCATTAGTTGAAGGGAGAGATTGATGAATTTAATCTTTGTTATGATCGTGTCACGAAAAGGTCGAAAGGATATGGATTTATTGTGTTCCACTCGGTTCGAGGTGCAGAGGAGTGTTTGAGAACGAAATCGATTCCAATGGAAGTGAGGAATAGTAAGCGAATGTGAAGGATAGAATCGAAATGTGCTAGTGAATCTGGCCTCGAAGGGAAAGGAGTATTTGGCATCAAGAAAGGCTGAACAAGAGAAAGCTAGAAATCGGGAGGATTTAGGTCGTAGTCCTGATCGTGACACTCTGAATGGTGGTAGAAGTAGTATGCAAAAATAATGATGCAGATGTTTCTGTGGATGGTGAGAAGGCAGAGAATTAATGTGTTTGTTAAGAAACATAACAAATACGACGTTGAAAGCAAGCTTCACATACCATTTTACTATTATCATTCACTATCCCGCATGTATTACACTCCCATCCATCTATATGTCGTTGCGTCTGTTCCTCCGCAGAATTAGGTCGCGTCGAAGCCACATTAGAAACATACTGCTGAACATCAACCATAGCTTTTTGTAGTGCATTGAGCAATGTTTGACAATCATTCAAGGAAGATATGATAGTTTTGCTCACAGATGAATATGTCCTGTCAACCATTTTCACATTATCAATCAATCGTTTTTGCTCAGCAAAGTGTTCACTGTCCTGTTGTTCCGTTTCCAATTCATTGTTAATGTGATCAAGATTTGTGCATAGCAATGTTAGTTCCGTCATTGCGTCTGTTGCAGACCGAATTACGCTATTAACACTTTTCAACACAGTTCCACGGGGATTCTCAGATGCATTTTGATGAACAGCTAAACGCACAAGAATCCCATCATTTCCAATAGAGTCAACATCACTGATCATTCTCAAGACTAATGACCTCTGGTTATGAATTTGATCTTGTAGCTCCGAAGCCTGCTCAAGAAGGAGAGTGGTTTTGGATGAAGGATGAAAATTCGCAGAAAGGAGTTCAAGCTGTTTCCTTTGGAATGCCACATTTTGGCATTGTTGCTGTAAGAAGTCAAGCTGTTTCTCAATCATTTGAATACTCTCATTTTTTTGGGATAACGAATAATGGAGGTTTTTTAGCCATTGCAACATTTGTTGGGGATAAGGAGATACAGGATCAGACTCACTTCGGATAGTCAGTTGAGTTTGAAGCTGTTGAATGAGCTTCTGAGAAGTAGCGACCAGTGTCTGTAAGTTGGTGAACGATTGATGCAATGATTGCAATTGACCACTTGAGGTGAGTTCTTCAATATGATCAAAGGATTGAGTGAGAGTCGGTGAATAGAAGACACGAGAATCTGTTAACGATAAACCGGCCAATTGATTGTCGATTGTCTGAAGACGAGCTGAAAGCTGAATATTTGAAGAATGACAGAGAGAAGCAAGAACAGATTGAAGTGAACGAATTTGATTACGTTTCTGAATGATGAAAAGAATGAGAAGGATGTACAGAATCACTCAGTAAACTATCAAATAACACGTCATGTTGATGAGAATAACGAAATGGAATAGGATCTGGTAATGTACTGGATGCTATTCGAGTCAATACAGCATTGAGATCAATCTTCCTCTTATGTCTCATAAACACATCCTAGCCATTACTTGCATTCGTAGCATTGCTCCAATAGAACAAACCTCTCGAATATCAGCAATTAGTGATTGAATCGGAAATGCATTCGGAGAAGGAGAATTTACTGATTGAAGCTGAGGAAGAGAGTTCTATACAATAAGAGAAGGAAGATACACCCACTTGGAGAATGGTCAGAAGCGCGATCAACAAATCACAATCACTCTCTGAAAGACTCTCTCTTTGAAGCAAATCTTGAGCCAAATGACAATATCCAGACTGAAGATAGAATAAACTCAAAAACTAAATATAATAGGAATACAAAAATAGTACCAAAAAATGATCCTGTAACGATTGCGTATTCCAAGGAAGAATGCGTAATTTAGGAGCAATAGATTGATATAATTCACATTCTTTGCGTGTAAACTGAATGGAAGTGATTGGTGATGCATCAACAATCTTGGCTTTACTGGAGGCATACTTATGGCAACGTGCCCGAACAAACAGTTCAATCTAGGTAACATCCACTATGAATTCTTACAACTTCAATACCGTTTGATGTCAGATCCCAACCCACTCCACAATTTTCTATATATGGTACAATATTTGTTCGAATGAATATAATCGCAGAGAGACTCTTCTGACCAAAGGCACACATCTGTTTTACAGACTCTGCAGAATTAACTTCCTAATAGATCAAAGAAACATGATAAAGCTACTCGTAATAACTCCTCTGCTCTCCGATAGTACAAGACAGCCAAATTCATAAGAATCGAAGCTCTTTCCACATTTAAACTGGATGTTTCTGATTTGCGAAAATGAAACACATCAGTCCAAGTAATCTTTAAACCATCCTATACAATTACAAGAACAACAGAGGAATACGAGGCCTCTATCAATAGGAAATGCATAGCACAACTGTTCAACGTATTCATAATACTCTGTGTACAAATTCAGGTTCTCATCAGTTCCAACAGATAATCGAACAACTCTACTTCGTAGTTGGTTGATCGTTTGAATGATGGAGATTATATTAGTCAATTCATCCTATCCACTTATCCTGACTGTAAATCACTACCCCTGTCAGGATTGACTTGGCATACTTGATCAATGGACCACTGAGATCAACCTGCTGAGTTTCCTTTCGGTTTAAGTCCATTTCTATGATTTGTGTAAAAACTGTTCAGTCATTCTTTATATACTAAGGTTCACGAATTGCTCTAAATTCGCTTCCAAGATTTGTTTTCCTATTGATATCCTATGGATCGTCCCTCAGTGATTCGATACTACCTATCAGTCCGAGTTGCTTCGCGAATCCGTATCCCTTTTCGCTATACCATCATGATTTGACCTTAGATGGTTGTGATTCTTGTGATTGTACTGTTTCTTAGCAGTATTCTAACCAATTGCGGCATTAACTGTAGGTGCTCTAGAACTCGACCCTGGACTGGAAAATTGGATTCCTCAAGGATATGAAATCCATGGAATGGAAGATATCCAGAATAAGTGGTTCTTGTACTACAAAAGTGCATTTCAATTTCGGTCATGTCCAGAGACCAACTATAAAACTATTCCATATGGAAAACCCTATGAAATCTTACTACGACCCAATCTCCAATCGATAGTCAATGATGGTACTCTTATGATTGTCTTTGATCAGCCTCACTTGGTCAATCTGCGAACCACTTTCCGAAAACTAACGCGTCCTTACCGAGAAGCTAACAATGTGACCTATTTGTAATGGCTATGGAATCCGATAATCCAAGTATGATGCAACAAGTTTATTCTGAATCGGAACACTTTGGTGACATTCTCCTTTTCAATCACACAAACTCCTATCACAATCTAGCTCTTTCCGTTCTTCTCACATACCATTATCTCCAAGCTCTCGAACTTCCTCTAAAGTATATCGTGAAGATGGATTCGGATTGTGCTCTTAATCTCCCTTCTCTAATGTCCATTTTATATTCTCCATCCGTTTTTCAGCGAAAGTATCTGTATGCAGGAGATTGTTTAGAATCCCGCTATAATACCTATGATCCTACCAAGAAGAACTATGTCCCTTTTTGTATTGTTGCAGATGATAACTACATTGCCTCCTATGCTAGAGGAGGATTGTATGTATTAACTTACAATCTCGTGAAGCCCTTGCTAATTTCAACTCGGCATTTCACGTTCCTCACACATCATGAAGATGGGAATACAGGAAAAGCTCTGAATGCAATGGGTTTTCAGTGTCACTCGCTAGGAGAGGAGCACTGGATTGCTAGAAATGGTTGCAACTCGAAAGATAAGTGTCGACAGTATCTCGCTATTCATCCCCGTCGATCAAGTGGAGAGGCTCGAAAATACTATAGAATGATCTTTGGAACTCAAATTGATTTGTGGAGAGAAAAATCTTGTGTTTGTTTCGATCCCTCACTTCCGCTTTTTCGTTCCTTTCCACACCACAGTGTTACCCTACCTATAGTGTGGTAAATGTCATTAGTATCTGGTAATCTTCATTCATTTCTATCATGAGTCTTGCAGAACTAACTCCCGAAATCCAAATGGATTGTCACAGTGTATGCAACATTATGGAAGTGAAACAATTAGATTATTGTCTCTGTTTTAGAGTCGGTCGAATTTGAGGAGAAGGCTTATCACCGATGGTCAGGAGATATTGCCACTAACACCCTGGAAACGATTATCCAGAAACTCTCAGGTTACAAATTGATCGGTAAGGAATATGTCTCTTTCTTGAATATAGTGAATTGTGAGATTATAGAGAAGACGGGAGGTGAATTTTTTTCACAAGCAGTCACCTTCTGGGATCCTAAGAAAGATGGTACTAATGTAGTAATAGAATAACCTCTAGGTCAGATTGTTGTACGATGGGAAAATGGGGATATCTATGTCCTGTTGACCATCTTCGCTCTGAAGATTTAATCCCTGCTGACTTCCTCTTCTCTTTCTCTTCTCTTCATTTTCACTTGTTTGTTATTTCAACAGTATCTGGTAACTAAAGAATAGCAAACGAATAGACCTAATTGCTACCAAATGAGACAAAGGAATAGAGGTCCATTTAATTATTGGGGCCACCTGCAAGCAGTTGTTCTCATCTGCATAAAGGATTCTCAGTGTTTTTTTACTATGCAAAAGTTCGATTTGATTGTCATCGGTGCAGGATCAGGTAGCATGTATCTAGAAAGATGTAACTAAAAGGAGGTCTTGCTTGCGCAAAACGAGCTGCCGGTTATGGAAAGAAGGTTGCAGTAATTGAAAAGAATCGTATTGGAGGAACCTGCGTCAATGTGGGTTGTATGCCCAAGAAGGTTATGTACAATGCAGCAAACCTCCGAGAACTCATGAAAATTGCTCCAAGCTATGGATTTGAGACTACAGAGTCTTTTGATTGGAGTATTCTCAAGCAGCGAAGAGATGCGTTGGAAGTGGCCTTTCGATATAATGGAATAGATTCGTAAAGCGACTGAATGCCAATCACTCTCGCACTCTTGCCAATTCGGGTGCTGTCTATTTTGAAGGCTTTGGACACTTTGTGGCTCCTCATCAAGTTCAGGTGGGTGATGGAGAGGTTCTGGAAGCTGATCATATTCTGATTGCCACAGGAGGCAAACCCTTGGTTCCTTCCTTCCCTGGAAGTGAGTATTGTGGAACGAGTGACTCCTTCTGGGAGTTGGAGCAGGCTCCTTCGCGCTCTCTGGTTCTAGGAGGAGGTTACATCGCTGTGGAGATGGCGGGAATTCTGAATGCTTTGGGTTCGACGACAACTCTGGCATGTCGTAGAGACACTCCTCTTCGTACATATGATCCATTTGTACTGGAATTGTTGATGAAGGAGTTACCTCACAGTGGAGTGAATGTAATGCCAAATAGTACAATTGAACGAATCACGAAGCGAGAGGATGGTAAATTCACTTGTCAGTTCCAGAATGGAAGCATTGTAGATGATGTTGATTTTGTGCTGATGGCTGCTGGACGTGTTCCTTTGATCGATGGACTAGGTCTTGAAATCCCTGGAGTGTCTGTGGAGCGTGGTATAGTGGTAGTGAATGAGAAAGAGGAGACCTCTGCTCCAGGAGTGTATTGTCTGGGAGATGATATTGGCAAGGTGGATTTGACACCTGTAGCCATCCAGGCGGGTCGAAGATTGGCTGATCGTCTGTTCGGGAATCAACCTGACTCGGTGATGGATTATTCCAATGTACCTTCGGTAGTATTTTCGCATCCACCAATTGCTACATGTGGTTTGACTGAACCTCAAGCACATGAGCGTTTTGGTGATGATGTGCAAGTGTACAAGACGACCTTTGCAAATTCTTTCTATGCACTTGCGAAGGATGAAGAGAAGAGAAAAACAGGTATGAAGTTGGTCTGCCAGAAATCAACTCAGAAGGTTCTGGGTGTACATATGATTGGTGACAATGTGGATGAAATGCTGCAAGGATTTGCTGTAGCCATTAAGATGGGAGCTACCAAAAAGGATCTAGATAGCACTGTTGCTATTCATCCTACAGCTGCAGAAGAAGTGGTTACTTTTGCCCCTTGGGGAATGTATTAGGTTGTTTGTTGACAGAAAGATCGAACAAGAAATGGGATCAGATCTGGGACACGATGAGGAGGAAGTGATGAAGATATTCTCCTCAGGAAGTTGGTCGAAGGGAGAAAAGGATTTCTTGCGAACGATCTTGTCTCAGAGAAATGGAACTCTGATTATGTGTCTTCTTTTTGAATGTATGATATATCACTATACAGTAGGAGAGTTCTTTACGAATATTGATTCAGAACCTGCTTTACCTGTTATGGACCAATCATTCGAATTTAGGTGCACAGTCATATTATGCAATCAATGGAACAATCTTCTTTCTAGGCATTATTCAATCGTTCCCATTCTGAACATTCATTATTATTTAGAGTTGGAGCATCCTATCTTAAATCAAAAAGGAAACAGATTTTTGTGTTTATTACATTCCTATCATTGTTTCTAACAATCATTCTCTTCGTAGTGTTCCGAGGAAGTCTCTATGTCGTTTTTGTCGCATTATGTGCCTCTTTTCTATTCGAATTGGTTACATATTGGGTCTTTGGTATGCTTTCCAAAATGGGTATTTTAGTCAAACTAATATCTCTTACAATCCTCATTCTCTCCTCCATTATATTCACTGTTGTCTCAAATAGACACGGATATGTACTGCTATTCCTTTCTTGTTACCTAGGTCTCTTGTAACTCCTCGTTATCCTTCATAAATCATACACATTACTCGGAGTCCTGTTCTGAGTATTCTACATTTGCAATTCTCTCAGATTCACTTCCATCCTTCCTGTATCCTTCCAACTGGAATTGGTTTTCCTCTCATGGTGTATCCAATAGTTTACAAGATACAGCCGTGATTAGAGGAAATCAGTTAATTGAGTATTCGTGTCCAAGTAGGGAAATGGTAAGATAATTTACTATAGATGCATTAAAGCAAGCGAAATTGACATCGGTATTGGAATCTGAAGGTGAGATCCACAAGTGGTTCCAGTCCTTGAATGATGAAGAACGAGCTACAGTAGAACGTGTTTATCAACGCTATCGACGCCGAAGAGTGATGAATACGATGAGTTATCAACCAGTATGAAGTGATTGCAATCATCGATCTGTAGTTAAGTTTGAATATGTCTCTTGTTGCTGATATTTACATCTACGATTGTAAAGGAAGTCAGCAAGTTGTTTATTCCCCTGTTATCCATCCACACAAATCCACTTTTCCATCAATATCACTATTTGTCTTTGACAGAATGTCAAGATCTTCGTTCTTGTTATCATTTCCATTTGTACTAAACCATTAGAAATGGAATGCCATTAACTGTTTCATTCATTCAGCAATTGAAAAGAGAAGGTTATGAGGTCTTTGAGTTTTCAGAGTTGGTTTGGTTTTACAATATGACATAGATTCTATTCTCAACCCACAACTACCATTGTTTCATTGCTTTCAGACTCTCGTTCCCATTTGTTCAACTCACTTCATCAGCATTATGGTGATTATCGATCTATAACAGCTATCAGTAATGCATGTGATGATTGGTTGATTTCAAAACAACCTGGAATCGAAGTGAATGTTGAGAATGATGGTCAGTTGTATTTCTGTCTTCGCCAAGTCAATCAGTTGAAACTATCTTCTTTTTTTATGTTATAGTGAACTCAAAGAAACTGAACTTACACAAGAGACTCTACAATATGTAAAAGAGGTTCAAGAAGTGAATCAGATGAATGCCTCTGGTTTCGTAACAGTTGCCTATCTCCATACTCATCTCCCAATGAAACCGATAGATCAAGATCTCGCAAAGGGACTTCACAGTATGCATTCACAATTCCAGCAGGGTCAACTCTCTCCTATTCTAGGATTTGTTGGTGTAAAGGGGAATAACGGTTATTCAATTGATTTTCCTCCAGTACATGTGTCCTAATAGTAATCATGATTAGACTCTTTCTAAGGAGTGTATGAATCCCGTGTTTGTATTAGTAAGATTATGAAAGGAGATTCATAAGTAGTGTATTCCTTCTCATTTCACCAAACAGCATCCTGAGATCATTCATTTTCTATCTGAGAATCAGAATCATCATGTTGATTCTGAGTTGATTTATCATACTCTTCAGGATCTATTGAACTATCCTGTAAGAATAATCCTTGTGTATCACTTCCTAGTCCATTTACACACCATCTTCTCTACTTCGTCGTCTTTCATTTGTTTTTTTCAAACATATTTACTAAAATACAATGCGAACACCTCGATTCCCTTTTCCTTTCTTCTTCTTTTCACTCTCTTTCAATGCCTTCTCTATTGCCTTCTCCACAGGATCATCTCGAACACCCCAACCTTCAACTACAGTTGACTTAGGTGCTGTTGATAGTGGAGGTGTGTAAAAACGAGATGACAAAGGAGCTTCACTCTTAGGTGAAATCTCTTCAGATCTCGATTCTCGAGGAGATTCAATAATTCTTCCATAATTCAGAGGCTCCAAAGATCCCTGTTTCCGCTTCTTGATCACAACAGGCTTGCCAGCCAACAGTTGTGGCTTCTTCTCAGGAAGTGGAGGGAAAATTGAGTTGATTTGATTGGTTGGCAAAGAGGGAAATGAAACTGTTTCCGAGGGTTTTCCCCAAACAGATTTCTTTTTCGGTTTCAAAGGAAGTGAATACTCTTTCACTGGTTTTTCTGGAATTGCCAAAGGCGCCATTCTTTTTTTCTTTTCTTCTTCAGCATCCTTTGTTACAATTCTATCTAATCACATTTCATTCCTATTCCTACTTCAATCTTCTCACAGACTCATCAATAATACCCGCTAAGGTGACTCGAATCAAATTCAATTCTCCCGCGGGAATATCTTCCAAATCCTTCTTGGCACGATTCACTGCCAATGTACTTGGTATGACAAAAGAAGACCCGTTTTTGAACACGTCATAAAACAGCTCGAATTCTTGAATATGTCGTTCACTTATTCCAAACATTGGCAACCAGTCAACTGAGGGAAGTTGACGTTCAGTCTGTTCATGTATCACCATCACAATATTCTCCAGTTTCTCTGCTTCCACACCTGGCCAAGATTCATGCTTGGCTCGACTGTATAGGACTTCATCTAACACACGAACCATATCAATCATTGCCTCAGCCATGTTTATCAAGAACTCATAACTAACCACTTTACGTTTTTCCACTAACAAGGATCCCAATTCAGATTCGACATCTAATTCCCATTTCCACTCTTTCCACTGATTTTGTAATGATCGACCAATAGGAAGAGAACTTGGATAAGGAATCGATTTCCATGGTTCTGTCTCTGGTTTGGCTGGCTCGGATTTCTCCTTCAGTTGCGTCAAATCACCTGCCGATTGAGCCTTCCGAAGCCCAGAAGAATCATCTGAATCCCGCGGGGATTCAGATGTTGAAGTACACGTATTGGCTCCAATCGATTGAAGAAATTCCCGTGATAACTGTGTTGACTTCCTTCCTTTGGCTTCTCGGAAAAGTGTCTCCAGAACATGTCGCTTCACTGGATCTGATACTAAACTAATCAAATGAGAGAAGACCGTAATATGAGTATGACCAATCAACTATGATGAATGCATTCATGACAAAAGTACATTCAGTGACAAATCATGAAACACAGCACACGAAACCTTACCACGAATAAACTGGCCACATAACTTCTGGTATCGTTCCAACTTTCCCTCATCATGTCCAAACACTTCGTTCAATTCTTCTACTAATTTCTGATTCCGTCTTCGAATCTCCTCTTCTGACCATCCTGAAGGATCCTCAACGAGATACGTTTTTGCCTTCTCAATTTGTTTTTCTGTGATTTCCTCTGTTTTGGGTTGTTGGCTGGCATCAGATGCAAAGAGATCGGCTAACTATGAATGACGGATTTGCAATAAAATCACATTTACTGTTTCACGTTCTCCATGTGCCCGCATCTTATGCTCCATGAGTTCTAACCGAGTGTTAAATACACTGAAAGCCTGACCAGCACAGGAAGGATGATCACAAACAAAATGACATGTTTCGTAATGATGGATAAGAGCCTTTGGACTATTAAAATACTACACAATAAATACAATTCCATAAATATGACAGCATTTGCTTCCGGCGGAC
>OCQB01002104.1_pt1 | contig 14118 bp, 9 predicted proteins | sample 1538631 | NCBI WGS metagenome assembly OCQB01 (sample SAMN04571713, study PRJEB22368) | human gut metagenome | biome: human gut; material: stool | host: Homo sapiens | place: Luxembourg | collected 2012-10-19
CGCCGATGTCTTTGATGGACAAGATGGTGATGGTTTCGCCGTCCAGAATCATCTTTTTCTCCGATATGCTGAGACTCTTGCGGATGCCGGTTACATTCAGCAGTTGTGCCAATTGGGTTTCGGTATAGAGACGGTTGCATTTCAGCAGCGAGAAAGCGGCACTGTTGGCAATAATGATTCTACCCGAGTCGTCCCAGGCAAGCACGCCGCTGGGCACCTCCTCGAGCAGTGATTGATAGAAATGTTCTTGTTTGTGACTTTCGCCTTTGGTGCGGGCAAGGAGGTCGTTAAGCCGGTTGAGGGAGCGGTTCAACTGTGCCTGCTCTTTGCCGACATTTGCCTCCGGAAAGTAGAGCATATTATCCTTATCCTGCACGGCGTCGAAGAACAGTCTGATTTTCCGGTTAAACGTATTCAACTGCCGGGTCAATGCACCGATCTGGAACAGCGAACAGAGCAGCAGTATACCGCCGATGATGTATCCCGTATGCGACACGACCAACCATAGTCCGGTGCCTGCTGTGCCCAGTATCAGCAATACGTGAAACAGTATGATGAAATAGATGCGTTGACTGAATATCATTGGGGTCAGAGTTTGAATCGTTTGAGTTTATTGTATAATGTTTGCCGGCTCACTCCCAATTGTTCGGCTGCGGCAGTCAGGTTACCGTTGTTTTGCAGGATGGCAGTTTCGATAGCCCTCCGCTCCACCTCTTCCAGATTGGGGACAGTGGCGGTTACCTGCGGTTGCCAGGTCTGTTTCACCAGGATATCTTTGGGGCGGATTACGCTGCCTTCACACAAGATGACCGCTTTTTCGATGGTGTGCTGCAACTCCCTTATATTGCCCGGCCAATGATAACTGCGTAATTTTTCGACAGTCTGCTCGTGTATCCGTATTTCCTGCCGTTGATATTTAGAGGTGAATTTACGTAAGAAGCAGTCGATAAAGAGTAGGATATCATCTCCCCGTTCACGTAGGGGAGGCAGTTCCAGATGAATGGTGTTGATGCGGTAGAACAGGTCTTCGCGAAACATGCCCTGCTTCACCATTTCCGGTATATCTTTGTTCGTTGCCGAAATCAGGCGGATATCAACCGGAATCACTTTGTTACTGCCCAGACGAGTCACATTCCGGCTTTGCAATACGGTGAGGAGCTTGGTTTGGAGTGGGAGAGGGAGGTTGCCCAGTTCGTCCATGAACAGTGAACTGCCGTTGGCTGCTTCGAACTTTCCGGGACGGCTTTCGTGGGCATCGGTGAAAGCTCCCCGTTCGTGTCCGAACAGTTCACTTTCGAACAGCGACTCGCTGATGGCCCCCATATCTACGTTCAGCATCGGACGTGCGCCACGAGGTGAGAGGCGGTGTATCTCCCGTGCCAGTATTTCTTTGCCTGTTCCGTTTTCTCCCGTTATCAGGATGTTGGCGTCCGTGCGTGCCACTTTCGATACCACTTTCATCAGTTGCAACATGGCAGGCGAACGCCCCACCAGCATTTCGAATCCCTCAGCCCTGTCAACTTTTGCAGTACGTTCCGGAGCTTTGTGGCTACGGTAGGCTTCCGTCACCTTGTCGATCAGGGTCTGGTTGTCCCATGGTTTCAGCAGGAAGTCGGCTGCACCGTTTTTAAGTGCTTTAACGGCAAGTTCCACATCTCCGTAAGCGGTCAGCATCACTACGGGTAGGGTGGGAGCCATCTGCCGGATGTGCCCCAACCAGTAAAGTCCCTCGTTGCCATTGTTGATACCCGCCGAGAAGTTCATGTCCAGGATGACTACATCGATGCGGCGCGTTGTCAGCAGGGCGGTGATCTGATTTGGATTCGAAGCTGTCAGTATCTTGCTGAAGTAGTTTTCGAGCAGAAGTTCGAGTGAGGCCAATACTCCTTTGTTATCGTCTACAATCAGAATGGTTCCTGTGTTCATAGCATCTCCTTTTGATTCGCTTCCTTTTTTAAGTTCGTGGTAAAGATATTTGTTTTTGTAACTCCCTGCAAGAGAGTGTCCAATATTTAGACGTTTTCGGATTGAGAATTTATGCCGGAGAAGTATCAGAAAGTATTCCAGTGGGAAACAATCGTCAAGTGTCCAATATCTGTACACGGTGGCGTCCAGATATTGGACACTATTGTATATGGTTGAATTGTATCTATCTGATTATAAGTTGATTGTTTCTTTTGGCACAGCGTTTGCATATTAGATTGACATGAAACATTTTATATCATTTTGTACCTTTCTTCTTTTTTCAACTCTCTTGTTTGCACAAGCAGAGAGGTCGCTCGACGAATGTATTCGTATTGCATGGAAACAGAATCCGTCTTTACGGAATAGCGGGATAGATATCAAAGAAGCCCGGATGGATTACATTTCTTCTGTGGCGAGTTTCCTGCCCCGTGTCAGTGTATCGGCCGAAGCCGGACGTAACTTCGGGCGTTCCATCGACCCGAATACCAACGGATATACCAACGATACCTTTGATGAAGGAACCGTCGGGCTGGACATGACCCTTTCGCTCTTTGAGGGTTTCACCCGTATCAACCGGGTACGTTTTGAGAAGATGAACCGCAACCGGAGTGAGTGGGCTTTGAAAGAACGCCGTAACGAACTGGCCTGTCAGGTGACGGATGCCTATTATAAACTTCTGCTTGAAGAGCGGATGCTCGATCTGGCTTTAGAGCAGAGCCGCCTTAGCGAGCGTTATCTCAAACAGATCGAGGCCTTCGTCGAGTTGGGATTGAAGTCGGTTTCTGATTTGCAGGAAGTCAAAGCCCGTCGCGAAGGTGATATTTACCGCTATCAGGCCCGTCAGAATGGTTGTCGTCTGGCATTGCTCCGCTTGAAGCAGTTATTGAATCTGCATGCCGAGGATACGCTGGCCGTGCAAGATACTATCAACTACGAACTTCTTTCGGCCTATCCGCTGCCACAAACGGAAGAGCTCTATACGCAGTCTCTGGTGGCGATGCCTTCGATGCGGATGATGGAACTCAGGCAACGTGCAGCTCGTAAGGAGTATGCCATGGCAGGAGGTAAATTTTCGCCAACCGTCTTTGCCCGCTTTTCAATGGCTTCCCGTTACCTCGATGGTTTTTCTACCAAACAGTTGAACGACAATTTAGGCAAGTATATCGGTATCGGTATTTCCATCCCTCTGCTGAGCGGGCTGGAACGACTGACCACCCTGCGCAAACACAAGTTGAATATATTCCGCCTCCGGAACGAGGAAGAACTGCAAAAGCAACAACTCTATACGGAGGTGGAGCAAACGGTTCTTTCTCTCCGTTCCGGTTATGATGAATTCCGGCAAGTGTTGCAGCAGTTCAGAGCCGAAGAACTGGTACTGAAAGAATCCGAACGGAAATGGGAAGAGGGGCTTATCTCCGTCTTTCAGTTGATGGAGGCCCGCAATCGCTTCATCTCCTCCAAAGCCGAGTTGGCGCGGGTACGCTTGCAGGTAGATATGACTTTGAAGATGGAAACCTATTATCGCACGGGGAGCTTCTGTACGTTGCCCGGTGAAGAGTGATGGACGAGTTGTACAACTCGTCGTATACCAGTTGCTCAACTCGTCATGTACCAGTTGTACAACTCGTACACCGTTTCTCTACGGCCCGATGATATGACCTTATAAACAAACGTGAATTATATATAAAGCAATAATTATCTATGGATACAATGATCGAACGCAAACCCGGAATGAAGCGGAAGCATTATTATGCCGTCGCCGGAGCCGTGGTATTGGTGGGACTTGTTTTTTACTTTATTTTCAGGGACACTTCCTCTTCTATGAATGTGGAAAAAGACCGGCTGACCATTGCTACAGTTACCCGGGGAGAGTTCAGTGATTACATCCGGGTTATCGGACAAGTGATGCCCAACCGCATCATTTATATGGATGCGATAGAAGGAGGCCGTGTGGAAGAGCGCCTGAAAGAGGAAGGAGCCATCGTCAAGGCAGGCGATGTGATTCTTCGTCTCAGCAATCCGCTCCTGAACATCGGAATCATGCAGAGCGAAGCCGATCTGGCCTATCAGGAGAACGAGTTGCGCAATACCCGCATCAGCATGGAGCAGGAACATCTGCGGCTGAAACAGGAACGCATCGGCCTGAATAAGGAACTGGCAGTGAAACAACGGCGTTACGAGCAATACAGCCGCCTTATCAAAGAGCAGTTGATAGCCCAAGAGGAGTTTCGCCTGGCTGCCGAAGAGTACGAAGCGGCAAGGGCACAACTGGAAGTCATTGACGAACGCATCCGGCAGGACAATTTTTTCAGGGAGAGTCAGGTTCATAGTCTCGATGAAAACATCCGTAATATGAAGCGCAGTCTTGCCCTGGTACGCGAGCGGGTGGAAAACCTGAAGGTAAAAGCTCCCATCGATGGACAGGTGGGCAATCTCGATGCCCAGATCGGCCAGTCCATTGCTGCCGGCGAGCATATCGGACAGATCATTACACCCGATCTGAAAGTGCAGGCACAGATCGATGAGCATTATGTGGAACGGGTGGTTCCCGGACTTCCGGCGGATTTCACCCGTGACGGAGGCAACTATAAACTTGAAGTGACCAAACCCTATCCGGAAGTAAAAGAGGGACAATTCCGTACCGACCTTCAGTTTACTGCCGGACGTCCCGAAAACATCCGTGCCGGGCAGACGTATCACATCAATCTTCAGTTGGGAGATCCTGCCCAGGCCATTCTTGTACCTCGTGGAGGATTCTTTCAAATAACCGGGGGCCGCTGGATGTATGTTGTTGACGAAAGTGGTAAATTTGCCACGCGCCGTCCCATCCGGATCGGACGGCAGAATCCGCAATATTATGAAGTGACTGAGGGATTGAAACCGGGCGACCGGGTGATTATTTCCGGGTATGAATTGTTTGGGGATAACGAGAAACTTATATTGAAATAAGAACCGAATACTATGAACTACATTTCGCAAGTGATACGAAGCCAGCGGGTTAAAAAGTCTCTGACGCTGATAAACATAACAGGGTTGTCGGTCTGCATTGCAGCGGCACTTCTTATTATGCTTTATGTCTGGTCGGAGTTAAGTTATGATTCATTTCATGATACCGACCGTGTGTATCGTGTTGAAAGCAGACTGTATGAGGGCGAGATGCTGACGGATAATTGGGCGACTACGGCTTATGGGCATGCTCCTGCCATGAACAGGGAAATAGCGGGAATTGAGAAGTACGTCCGTGTTACGGCTCAGGATCGCGAGCAGGTGGTGAATTACTTCGACAGGAGATTTGCCGAGGAACATTACTGCTATACCGAGCCTGCCTTTTTCGAAATATTCAACTTCCCTATAGTTAAAGGAGAAAAGACCGGGCAACTGGTACGCCCTAATACGGTGGTACTGACTGAAAGCGCTGCAAGCCGCTATTTTGGTGAAGAAGACCCGATAGGCAAGATACTGACCTTCAGTACCTCTTCATCACAGCAAAACTTTGAAGTAACGGGCATTATTGCCGATATGCCTGTCCGTTCGCACCTGCATTACGATTTCCTGCTTTCCTACAATACGATTCCCAAGGAACGGCAGGACATCTGGTACATTCACGGTGTATATACTTACGTCCGCCTGATGCCCGGAAAGACTCCGGGAGAAATTGAACAGGCTTTCCGTGACATATCCGACAAGTACAAGACTGATGCACTGAAACATAAAACCTGGGCTGTAGAACTGATCTCGTTGAAAGATATTCACCTTACTCCGCAAAAAGCATACGAGAAAGAGGTGAAAGGAAGCCGGACGGCGGTTCTTATTTTGTTCGTAATGTCCGCCATTCTGCTGCTGATAGGTTGGGCAAATGCCTTGAACCTGACCGTAGCCCGCTTTTTGGAGCGTGGACGGGAGTTCGGACTCCGTAAAGCTTTTGGTGCTTCGCGCCGTCAGATTATTATTCAGGGACTTCTTGAGTCCGGTTTCATGAACTTGCTGGCTACGTTGATAGCTTTCGGCTGGCTGGAACTCCTCTTACCCCTTGTCTATCGCTGGGCAGGGCAAAACTTCGGGACAGACATACTTATGCAACCCGCTTTTTGGGGGATTGTAGCCGGAGTGGTTATCATCGGTACGTTGGTTGTAGGGCTTTATCCTTCCTGGCTGATGGTCACTATCCGTCCGTCGGAGATTATGCGCGGTAAACTGTTGCACGGAAAGAGAGGCAACCGGATCAGAAAGGCGTTGATTGTTGTTCAGTTCCTGGCTTCTTTTGTTCTGATTGCAGGTACGTTTACTGTGTTTCAACAGGTCCGTTACATGCAGCGTGAGGCCGAATCGGATCTGAATACCCGCATTCTGGTCATTAAATATCCTTCGTTCACCGAGGGACTGTCGCTGCGCATGGAGAGTTTCACCAAACGTTTGAAGCAACGGGCGGATGTAAGTCACGTGACAGTTTCGGGAGCTGTTCCCGGTGTGGAAGTTGCCAACTATTTTACCAATCGGCCGTATGGAAGCGATCCCTCACAAGTAAAATTGATACAGATGTTTTCTGTAGACTACGACTATTTGTCTGCCTATATGCCTCGTATGATTTGCGGACGAAGTTTTTCCGAAGATTATGGTGGCGATCTTAACCGGGTGGTGCTTAACGAAGAAGCTGTCAGGCTGTTGGGCTACGAATCGGCAGAAGCGGCGTTGGGGCAACAACTTAAAGAAGTGGTTAGTGACCCGCTTGAGATAATAGGAGTGGTGGAGAACTACCACCAGCAATCGCTTGCCGTGGCTTACAAGCCTATCATTTTCTTTTTGAAAGAGCGTGTTCCTTTTATTGCAACGCCTTATATTTCTGTCTGTCTGAAAGGAAAGGGGGATGCCGGCGTCTTGACGGAAATTGAACAGATGTATCGTGAATACTTCCCGACTTCTTTATTTTCTTATTTCTTTTTGAATGATTTTAATGAATTCCTATACAAATCCGATCGTAATTTTGGCTGGATATTTGCCAGCGCCTCATTGCTTGCCGTATTTGTTGCTTGCCTTGGATTGTGGATTGTAACCCTGTTTTCCACCTTGTCACGTTTGAAGGAGGTGGGTATCCGCAAAGTGCTCGGCGCAAATAAAACCAGCCTGTTCTTTGTCCTGACCAAAGAACTGTTGTTGCTTACCGTATTGGCATCTGCAATCGGTATTCCTGTATCGGCAGTGCTGATGAATGCTTGGCTGGAAACGTACGCTTTCCACATTTCGCTGTCCTGGTGGATATATGCAGCCACTTTTGTACTGCTGATGCTGATAGCCTTTCTCACTGTGCTCCAACAGGTATGGCGTACCATCCGCCAGAAACCTATGCGCATTTTAAAATATGAATAACTAATATATAACGATTATGATTAAAACAGAAAAACTGTCTATGCTCTTCACCACCGAGGAGGTGCAGACCAAAGCGTTGAATGAAGTGACTATGCAAGTGGAGCGGGGAGAATTTGTAGCTATCATGGGCCCTTCCGGGTGTGGCAAGTCTACTCTGCTGAATATCCTGGGTACACTCGATTCACCCACTTCCGGCTCTTACTTCTTCGAAGGCAAACAGGTGGATAAGATGAACGAGAACCAACTGACGGCTCTGCGTAAGGGAAATCTGGGATTTATTTTCCAGAGTTTCAACCTGATTGACGAACTGACCGTATACGAGAATGTGGAGCTTCCTCTGGTATATCTGGGCATGAAACCTGCCATACGGAAAGAAAAGGTGAAACAGGTACTTGAGAAAGTAAATTTGTTGCACCGTGCCAATCATTTTCCGCAACAGCTTTCCGGTGGACAACAACAGCGCGTCGCCATAGCCCGTGCCGTGGTGACGGACTGTAAATTGTTGCTTGCCGATGAACCGACCGGAAACCTCGACTCGGTAAACGGTGTGGAAGTGATGGAGCTACTACGGGAACTGAACCGGCAGGGGACTACCATTATCATCGTCACCCACTCACAACGTGATGCCACTTATGCCCACCGGATTATCCGGTTGCTAGACGGAAAAATAGTGGCCGAAGACATCAACCGCCCGCTGACCGAAACCTCCGGGCCTAACACAGAGAGCGTATGATAGGGAATTATTGGAATAGTGCCTACCGCAACCTGATGAAGCGGAAAGGATTCAGTTTCATCAATGTTTTCGGGTTGGCAGTCGGCATGGCATCGGCTCTGCTGATCTTGACTTACGTCACCTTTGAGTTCAGTTTCGACAAGATGCACCAGAAGTACGAGCGCATCTTCCGCGTGGAAAGTACTTTCTACGAGGGAGAAGTGCAGACCGACTATTGGTTCGGCCATGAAGGAGAACCTGGCCGGCATTGAAGATTATACCCGGGTGGTCTCTTTGTATCAGCCCGAGCAGATAGTGAAGTACGGTGAACTGACTTTGCGCGAAAACCAGATAGCTTATGCCGATCCCGGTTTCTTCCGCCTGTTCGATTTCGAGCTGGTGAAAGGAGATAAGGCCACTTGCCTTTCCATGCCCCGCCAGGTGGTCATCACCGAACGTATTGCCCGGAAGTATTTTCAGGACGAAGACCCCATCGGAAAGATACTTATCTTTACGGGACCGTATGACAAGGTGGTTTGCGAAGTGACAGGGGTGATGAAAGAGATGCCTTCCAATTCGCATATCCATTATAATTTCCTGATTTCCTATAAGTCGCTCGGGCAATATCTGCATGACTATTGGTACAAGCACGAGGTTTATACTTATGTGCTGCTCGATTCGCCCGAAAGGAAGGAAGAGATAGAAAAGGCGTTTCCGGCAATGTCGGAGAAGTATAAGACGGACGAGGCGCTGAAAAATAAAATATGGGGTGTGTCACTGACACCGCTTGCCGATATTCATCTTAAACCGCAAGTTGGTTACGAGGCCGAAATCAAGGGAAACCGTACGGCCATGATCGCCCTGATCTTTGCTGCAATTGCCATTTTGGCTATTGCCTGGATCAATTATATCAACCTGACTGTGGCCCGCTCGATGGAACGTGCCAAGGAGGTAGGAGTGCGCCGGGTAATAGGAGCTTTCCGCAAGCAGCTTGTATCTCAATTCTTGTTTGAGGCCTTGGTCATGAACCTGGTTGCATTGGTACTGGCAGTGGGACTGATCGAGTTGATCTTGCCATACTTCAATCAGTTGGTAAGCCGTACGGTAACTTTCTCCGTTTGGCTGACGGGATACTGGTGGCTTTTGCTTTTGATCGTATTTGTAGGGGGAATTTTCCTCTCCGGTTACTATCCTGCATTGGCGCTTCTCAACCGGAAACCGATTACGTTGCTGAAGGGAAAGTTCCTGAACAGCAAGTCGGGCGAAGGCACTCGCAAAGTATTGGTAGTCGTTCAGTACACGGCATCTATGATTCTGCTCTGCGGCACATTGATTGTGTTTGCGCAGTTGAACTTCATGCGCAATCAGTCGCTGGGAGTGAAGACGGACCAGACTCTGGTTGTCAAATTTCCCGGACGGACCGAAGGCATGAACACGAAACTCGAAGCCATGAAGAAGGCCATTGCCCGCCTGCCTTTGGTAGATAAAGTTACCTTCTCGGGTGCCGTGCCGGGCGAAGAGGTGGCTACCTTCTTGTCTAACAGGCGAAAGAGTGATGCTTTGAAGCAGAATCGCCTTTATGAAATGTTGGTATGCGACCCGGATTATATTGATGCTTATGGACTGCAACTGGTGGCAGGGCGCGGATTCTCCGAAGATTATGGAGACGACGTGAATAAGTTGGTGGTCAACGAGTCTGCTGTCCGTAACCTGGGAATCGCCTCTAACGAAGAGGCTCTCGGCGAAGAGATAGAGGTGGAATGTACCGATGCCCCGATGCAGATTATCGGAGTGGTGAAGGATTACCATCAGCAGGCACTCAACAAGAATTATACCCCGATTATGCTGATCCACAAAGATAAGATCGGTTGGCTGCCGCAACGCTACATCTCCATTGTGATGAAGTCCGGCGACCCGAAGGAATTGGTTTCGCAGGTGGAGGAGATCTGGCATCGCTATTTCGAGGATTCTAGCTATGACTTCTTCTTTCTCGATCAATTCTTCGATCATCAGTATCGTCAGGACGAGGTGTTTGGTGTCATGATCGGTTGTTTCACCGGACTGGCCATCTTCATCTCATGTCTGGGATTGTGGGTATTGGTGATGTTCTCCTGCACTACCCGTACCAAGGAGATGGGTATCCGGAAAGTATTGGGAGCTACCCGTTGGAATCTGTTCTATCAGCTGGGTAAAGGCTTTTTCCAATTGATCCTGATAGCGGTAATCATTGCGTTGCCCGTTGCCTGGTTCAGTATGAATGCCTGGTTGAGTCATTATGCTTTCCGTACCGATCTGAAGATATGGTTCTTTGCAGTTCCGGTAGTGTTGATGCTGTTGATTTCGTTTGTGACGGTAGCCTGCCAGACGGTGAAGATTATCGTAGGCAAACCGGCACGGTCATTGCGGTATGAGTAAGATTCCGGAATAAAATAAGTCGCATTCGGCACAGAGTGCATGAGGGTGTCATAGTTCACCACAGATTATACAGATAAATATTATTGGTTATCAGTAGATTAAAAATCTATCTTGTAAATCCGTGTAATCTGTGGTGAACTATGACACCCTCAGTGCCTTTTGTGGTGAACTTTAGCCTTTGGGTTGTTGCGTCTGGGTTTCTTCTCCCCAATGCGTTTTGGCTTCCAGTTCTTCCCGGTCACGCACCTCTTTCGCCTTCTTTGCATAGACAATCATGCGCAGGGACTGGTCGTAAGTAAAGTAATTCCATACCCAGTTCAGTAGGACGTTTGCTTTGTTGCGTACTCCCAGGATCGAACGTAAATGGACGACCAGCCACATCACCCAAGCCAGCCATCCGGCGGTTTTGAAACTACTGAACTCTGCCACGGCGCGATTGCGCCCTACGGTTGCCATCGATCCCAGGTTCCGGTAATGGAACGGCTGCATCGGCTTTCCTTTCTGTAGTCTTTGCAGGTTCTTGGCAAGCAGTTCGCCTTGTTGAATGGCCACTTGTGCCAGTTGCGGGTGTCCGTTAGGATAGTTCTTGTCCGTAGTCTGAATACATTGGTCCCCGATGGCGAAAATAGTGTCTGTTCCCTGTACACGGTTGAATTCGTCTACTTTGATTCTTCTTCCGCGTCCCAGTAACTCTCCGTCTATATTGCCGAAAGTGATGGCTGCCACGCCGCTCACCCAGATAAACGTACGTGTCGCTATCTCTGTACCGTCTTCCAACATCACTTTATGATCTTTGTAATCCGTCACCCGCTTGTTCAGCAGGATGTTGACTCCCATTTCACGCAGAAACTGTTCGGCATGGCGGGATGAATCTTCGGACATTCCCGCCAGGAGACGGTCGCCCGCTTCAATCAGGTAGATGTGCATCAGGCTGCTGGGCATATCCGGATAATCGTTGGGCAGTACGAACTTCTTCATTTCCGAAAGCACTCCGGCTATTTCCACTCCGGTGGCCCCTCCGCCTACAACAACGACATTGAGCAACTCCTGCCGTTCACGTTCCGTACTGCAAGTGATCGACCGTTCAAAGTTTGCCAGTAGGGCATTTCTCAGTCCCATGGCTTCCGAAACGGTTTTCATAGGCATGGCCTCTTCTTCAATGTGCTCGTTGCCGAAGAAGTTGGAGGTGGTGCCGGCTGCCAGTACCAGGTAGTCGTATTCTGCTTTACCGATGGAAGTCTGAATCATATTTTTTTCGGGGAAGATGGCCCGTACTTCTGCCATACGGAAGTAAAAGTCCTTTCGTTTCTGAAAAATCTTCCGGAACGGGAAAGAGATGGAACTGGGTTCAAGTCCGGCTGAAGCGACTTGATAAATAAGGGGAGGAAACTGGTGATAATTGTTCTTATCGACTAAAACAACCTGGAAACCAGACTTTTTTAGCTTGTTGGCCAATTTAAGACCGCCGAAGCCACCACCTACGATGATGACACGCTTCTTGTCGTTTTTTACAATGTTGAAACTCATACTGAAAACTTCTATTTAACCTGATGTGTCTAAAACCTAATGTCATGGTTATAAACGCTTGTCATAGGTAAAAAGTTCAGCTAAAAGAACGGTTTCAGAAGATGTTTCAAGAGGCTTTTTCACCATAGATTATACAGATTACCGCAGGTAGTTTGTGCTGACAATCGGTCGTTCACTCTTTTAGAGCCTGTTTTAATTTTGCTTGAGATTTGTTTTCAGGGATGTTTTCCGGTTTTTGCAAGGAGCATAGCGGGCTATGTGACGGGTAAAAACGGGGAAATAGACCGAGAAAAAACTCAAAACAGGTCAATAAAATTCCTGTAAATTTATTCAAGGAAAATTTAAACAGGGCACTTAATCTGCGCTAATCTGTATCATCTATAATGGTTTCTGATGTTCCCTGTAGGCTTTTTATAATTCCGGTACCATGCAGAATTTAGTCTCCGGAAAATCTTTCTTCAGATACCGTTGGATGAAGAGTTGTGTATCCTCCTGTATCGTCCGGTCCTCTACCGTCGGGTAGAGGTTGTACAGAACGGTATCCAGTTTGATCCCCCGGTTTTTGATGGCTTCCAGGCTGAGCAATGTGTGGTTGATACTGCCCAGTTTGCCGGAAGTGACAAACAGCAGCGGGTATCCCTTCTGCGCAATATAGTCAATCGTCAGCAATTCGTCGGTAAGCGGCACCATCAGGCCTCCGGCTCCCTCGAGCAGGACAACGTCGTAACGGCGGCTCAACTCTTCTGTAGCACGTTCTATTTTGTCAAAGTCGATGGGACGTCCGTCTATGCGTGAAGCGAGGTGTGGAGAACAGGGGTAAGAGAAGATTTCGGGCATGGTCAGTCCTTCCCGGTCGTCATCAGTGGGGGCGATGCCCATGATGCGGCGGTGCAGGTCGATGTCTTCCGAGTGGCCTGTATTGCCTGTCTGGATAAATTTCTGAGTAATGGTGCGTTGCCCTTTCCGGTTCAGTTCGCGTGCCAGGAATCCTGTGGCATAACTCTTGCCTGCATCCGTATCGATGCCGCTGATAAAATACACATTCTTTTTCATACTTCTTTTGTTTGAGACCCGCAGGTCGTTTTTCTTATCTCTTTTTTGCTATTATATAGATGGGGTGGTAGGTCAGTGAAACAGAACCTTTGCCGGGACTGAACAGACGCTCGTATTCCTGACAGAAGAGGTTCAGTTTGCTCCGGGTCCAGCTTTGGTTACAAGTACCTGTCACTCCGGTCTGCTTCAGATGATAAAGCACCTCCATCGGATTGTTGAAATTCAGTGAGATGACTTCTTCCTCCGTGTGCACAATGTCGTATAGTGCCGAGAGCGAGGCTGTCAGCTCTTCTCTCGAACGGTAGGCGAGTCCCTGTCCGGTCAGTTGGCGAATCTCCTTCATGTTTTCTTTTCCGAAAGTACTGAAGGCAATGTATCCCTGCGCATTCAGGATGTTTTCACATTTCCGGAAAAAAGCATCGGGATGTTCGAACCATTGCAGGACGGAACAGGAAGTGATCAGTTCCGTTCCGTGTGGGAAGTCAAGTGCTTCGGCATCTCCGGGCAAGAAGGAGACCCGCTCGTTCAGGATATCTCTGCAGCTATGGCGCATCTCTTCGCAAAGGTCGTTCAGCAGCAAGTGTTCCGGGCGGAACGAACGGAGTAGCAGACGCGAATAAGTACCCGTCCCGCAGCCGAACTCTACAACACGGCGGAGGGAGTGCGCAGGGAGGTGTTGCTGCAACAAACTGCACATTTTCCGGGCGATTTGTTGTTGTACCCGGGCTTCGTGCGGATAGGTGCCGATTGCTTTCGTGAAGCGTTGGGCGATCAGTAGTTTGGAGGAAGCAGCAGCAGGAGCGAGATTTTCTTTCAATATCTTTTCGTCATAATGTGCTCCGTCATATCGCTGAATTTCATTGCAATATTTTTGCCAGGCCTGTTCCTGGTTCTTCGGTGGGAAGATATGATCGGATTCTCCGATGATTGCTTTATTCCAGACAAAGGTGGATAGGGGCAGTTCGCTGTATTGTCTGCCGATGGCCGCCAGTTCTTCTTTCAATTCTTCTACCGGTCGTTGGGGAGCTATTTCCAGGAAAGCTTGAAAGGCACTTCCCGATCCGCACATTCGCCGGCGGAAC
>OCQB01002108.1_pt1 | contig 14105 bp, 28 predicted proteins | sample 1538631 | NCBI WGS metagenome assembly OCQB01 (sample SAMN04571713, study PRJEB22368) | human gut metagenome | biome: human gut; material: stool | host: Homo sapiens | place: Luxembourg | collected 2012-10-19
GATAGAGAAAATGAAAGAGGAGCTTCCTGTTGAACAACAGACGTTTGAAGTAGACGTTACAGCGACTGGAGGTGATGTAGAAGGAGTCGATGGTGATACAGCAACAACTGGAAATGATGTAGTGACAGTTGGAAGTGAGGCAACAGGGACTGAGAGTGAAGCAGTAGCAATAGAGACTACACCAACAATGCCTGACTCCACAACAATAACAGCAGAACCTACAACAACTCCAGTGGAATCAGTTCCAACTCCTTTTGACCTCGAAGCAGAACTCAATCGTCGAGAAGCACGTGCAAAACGATTTGGAGGTGATTTTGATCGTGAGCAGTGCAAACAAATGATTTTGAATGGACGAAGGACTTCCTCTCAAGTCATTCCTCAACCAACCCAAGAGAAACAAGATGATAGTGTGATAGCTGCTCGTCGTGCTCGTTTTGGTGTTCCTGATCAAACCAAAGAACAAAGACGACGTGAACGATTTGGAGAACCAAATACAGATGAGTCAATTCGAAAAGCTCGTGTGTCTCGATTTGGAGAAGTAGATCAATCAAAACTACAACGAGGGAATAGAAAACGAATGGGAGTTCTTTCCTCTTCTCGAAAGATACATCGTTTCAGATGGATTGTTTGTTCAAACAAAGAATGGGTTACTTATAAGGGAAGACTAGGAAGTCCAGTAACATCACAAATGTTAGCAAACACTTGGAAGTACTTCAACTCATAGTCAGACATAGGCAAAAGCTGATCCAATGTCTCAATCGCAGCATAGTAACACTTAGTGTTCTTAACACGAAGCTCCACAGGCTTCATCATCTCATCAAAACGATCCAGACCAACAGTACGAGCAACCACCTCACGTACCAAACGATCTGTCTTCTCACGCAGAATAGCTTCCTGACGATACTCCTCAATCAAAGATTCACGAAGTTCAAGGGTAAGGTCATTACGAGCCAGCTGATTGGCAAGGAACAACAGCTTGTTATCACGCGTATCCCAGAATGTTGTGGGTTTGATGGCTTCTGAAGGATGTACAATCTTCTTGTTCACACCAAAGAACTCAGCCAGAGTTTCATTACGGAATACTTCCGAAGCCCATTGTTTAGGCTTGCTCTTTGCCATACTGTTGGCAATGTACTTGAATTGTTCATCGAAGTTATCTGCACCACCATTCTCATCCATATCCTTCATGTAAGCATAACCAAATTCCTCAGACAAACAAGCACCAATATGTTTACCATGGACCAAATCCTCAGGAGGACAGAAACAAGCCCAACCAGATACAGCAGCATCTGTGGAAGTCACCACATAGATGTTGAGATCATCAGGGAAATCAACCATCATGGTAGCAGAGTCACAAGCCTCCAAATACAATACAAGTTCCTTAAACATCTTCTTCTCAGCCATCTGCTTCAATACATCCTGTAACTCATCCTTCTTAATACGTTCATTAATCAAACAAATCAGATTAGGAGCACCATGATCATAGTAGTTGATGAAGACCTTATCCTCCGAAGTGGATTTCAGTACCTTCTTTCCATTTCCATTCTCAACTCCTAACAGACAATCAAAGAGATTCTCCTTTGTGATATCCTTATCCTTGTAGTCAATCACAAGACCTTCATAATAATCCTTGGCATCATCACCAGGAAGGTTGTACAGTTCTCCAGGGAATGGATTCTTAGGAGAATTGGCAACATCATCATAATCAAACACAATGATATTCTCAGGTTTCACTCCATAGTCCAGATACTGATGATACTGATGAGCAATATTGGCTTGATGACGGTAGTTCGAATAACTGTTGGAACCGCCGATAATGATAGCCCAGTTGTCTGCAGCAGCAAGTCCCAAGAGGACAGCAAGAAGAGTAATCGAGATAAAAGATCTCATTAGTCAAAGTAACTTACGAAATAAGATATGAAAACAAATGAGGCATTTTCCACGTTTCTCCTTTAGAACACAAATGAAGTCAAACAAAACAAAACACATGTTTGAAAGTGATTTAAACAAACACTCCATGACTGCTCTTCTTTCAGAGCTTCAACCATCGGCTTTAATCGTTTCTGTTGTTCTTCCTTAATCGTCTCTTCTCCAACTTCACTTCTCATCTTCTTCACTTCCTCTTGCATATCATCTAAAAGACCCAATTCCACATTTCCCACAAAGTCAGCAAGTACAGAAGCATCAATAATCGCAGTACAATTCTCATAAATGTTCTGAGCATGTGTGTTGTGAACAATGTGACCATTCTACTCTCCACCCACAACCTAATACCTACTACACTTGACCCAGGTTTCTGAACCACACCTTCAATCATTCCTTTGCAAATTCCATTTATATCAAACACACCTCCTCCCAACATTCCTATTGGAACAGCTTCTTGTGTCATCAACATGGACCGACCTTCACTGCTCTTCAATACACGTCCCTCAATAGTCTATTCATCGTTCCACATTCTCATTACTACATGAGGAATCATCAATGATTTGTCACGTCCATCCTCACCAACAAGCACTTCTCGACGATGTCCTACTAACAGAACAGGCTATGTCTTATCTGTCCACACATCCATACTTCACCTCGCTGAGGAGTCACTTCATCAATCTCGCAGCCTATTACTGTGTTGTATGGCTTATCTTCCTCACGAAGTCTTTTCATAGAGGTTCCAGTGATTGGATCTACATTGTTCTTATCAACCACTTCTGCAGGACGATCAAGGAAGGAAATCCGATTGGAATCATTTGTCACCTTGTCAATAAACTCATCTACTGCTTCTAAACTCGATGGAAGAGCTTCTTCTTTGGGTACTTCTCTCTTGGACGATTCTTCCTCACTCTCTTTTGAATTCATTCCATACAATTTCAATGATAATAGTGCCTCACGCTCCTTGTGAAGATGGAAACAACACAGATCACGATACTCATGAGCAATCAAACGAGGATTCACACCAATTCGATTCGTTACATGTCCTTCCATCTGAAATCATCACATCCATCTTATCCATACATCACGGAACTCAGCTGTCACAATCACATTCTCTTCAGTTACATCGTTCAACCAAGGAAAGGAAGACTCTACAGTGAATTCATCAACAATTCAATACCTGGAAAGTAGTTTTTGAAGAGATACGGAGCAACAACATGAAATGGACAAACAAAGTGATATTTGTATTCATATTGACGATTTGCAAGTAATGGGAGACACGAAGACATGGCCAACACTTCAAAGCGATCCATACCCTAGAATTCATTCTATTATCTCATCCAATACCTTTTCAGGGACTCGATACCATGAAGTTACGGTCATTACTGTCTTCTGAGCACTCTTCTTTACAGCAGATAACATTTATGTCCAAATACACAAAATGTTGAGTACCAATAGATCTACAAAGAAAAAGAGAGAGGTGTTGAATTGAACAAACACACAGGAACTAAACCATATTACTACACAAGAAGAACAGCATTAATGCATCCATCCATTTCAGGATTATTCGTTACTTGAGCGTACTTGCCTAAACTTCACTTTCAGTCTCTAATTCTACCCCAAACAACCTTTCCAGACTCTGTAACCAATCCTAATTCACTCACATTCACCTCAATAATCGTTCCCTTGGTAATCACACCCAATTCGGAATACAGCTTGCTCTGAGGATTCTTCTTTACTCCAATGATATCCAGACAGAATGTTGTTTTCAATTCAGGATGTGTTACATGAGCCTTCTTAAACCGAAGACCTGTAGGTCGAATGAAACGTTCATATTTTGGAGGTTTTCGAGTGAATCCTTCACCTACGAATGTCACTTTCGTGATCATACGCTTCCATTGGTTCTGTTTACGCTTTCCTGTTGCCAGAACTCGGAACATTTCAGCATCAGCCAGAGGAGTAACCTTTGGAATTGGAACTGTCCATTTTCCAGCCTTCTCCTTACGTTTCTGCTTCACCGTATTACTCAGGATCTTCGAACGAGACACACCTTCACGATCCAACAGATATGTAGGAAGAGCTCCTTCAGGACTGGCATCTGTTGTGGCATGTTTGTTACTACGTTCTTCATGCATCTTAATCCTAAAACTCAACTACTTCTTCAACACTTACTCTTTCTTCATCGCAGCCTTCTCCTTGTAGCGCTGAGCACTATGCAATTTAGCCTTAATTCCACGAATCTTCTGGGCATACTTCGCACTCTCATGACCAGCTCGAGCTTCCTTCTTTCGTCTATTGATTATACCATTTTCCACAAACGAACTTCTTCTCGAAATAGTCCAGACGAACTCCATTCCTCTTCTGAAACAACTCAATATGCTCGTTCTGAGGCTACAACCATTAAAACGAGTCTATACAATCCTACCATCTCTCTATTGACGAAAAGGGGAGTTCTGAATGAAGTTAAAAGGAATCTATTGATTCAGGCGTTTCAGTAACAAAACAATGACGATTTATGGAATCTGATCAAATAGTCAAAACAAACACAAGAGTCATCACATCGTTCATAAAATACCAGATAACATTCAGAAATAGGAGCATCTACAGCTTCCACCACTTTGGAATCATTGCAGAGAACCCAACCTTTCACTCTCTCTTCTTTGTAAACAGTTACATAATGACCGAAATCTGCTTTCTTTCCTCGATGAAGACACGAAGCACGAAGTCGATATCGTTGAGTGACACTTCTATTCTCAACTCTTATTATGAACTCTCACGTCTCTTCATCACACTGTCGAACCCAAATCTCCTCATCCACTTGTACAGGAGTCGTATTCTTGGAGATTGTGTAGGTTTGAGGATTGATCAGAAATCGATTTACACGAATACAGAGAACCATAGGGAACGAATCAAGAACTGGATATCGATTCCAAACGGTTTCTAGAATAAAGAAGGGAATCAACGAATACGATGACCACATGTGGAACATGAACGTTCAAGACACTCTCCTTCAAGACTAGAGTTGATGAATGATTGAAGAGATGATTTGGAACTACTAGGATTCGAATCTTGTTCAGTATCAGGCAACTGAACAGAAACACAGTTGTCTTCATCTTGAGGAGACTCTTGAATCGATCCACATTCCAAACACTAGGATTCATTCTTATCATCCATCAATACCTTCATTCGATAATGTAACGATAACTTGAAAACCTCTTTGAGACCTTGAGGTGAGAATCGCTCCAAAATATCCAGAAGGACTGTTAACAGCTCATAACAGTCTACTCATCACATTTCTCTCTCACTTTCACCTTGCTGCTGAGTATTGTTGAATTCACTAGCAACACCACCAATTGCTTGTTTGAGCATCTGAGGTCGAATGGGTTCCTCTCTTCCTTCTCGCATAACTTGACCAACTTTCATCAGTTGACACAATACACATTCAGTTGGATTCTTTTCACAATGCTGATAGTGATTGTACCATCCTAATGACTCCATCTGAGACACTACAGGAATACAATGGAACAAGACTTGAAGAATCGAATTCAGATAACAACTGTTTCCAAGGTTGATTAGACCACAACAATTAGGACCTGAATGAACTGGATAAGCAATACCCTGATCATTGTTCTATTCATTACACTCAACTCTCATACTCACCATTGAGAATTCAAAATCCTTATTGACTAGAAGGTTCATCTCCAAGAGGGATTTCTCTCGATTCGCACTAGAAAGACCCACCACATGACCATCACGAATCACACCAAATCGAGTCAATACCTCCATCACACGATCAAATAACACATCACCATAGTTGTTCATAGGATCTTCATCACATTTGTAACAGTGAACATCTGCTCGGTTCTATATCATAGCCATTCATTATTGTTACTTCTTGAAGTGAACCCACTTTCACTGATAAACAATGTCCTGTCTGTTGGAAATGTTCCAAAGCATGACCATTCCCTAGTGATCAGATCTGTTTCTCTTTCATCACCTGGCACACCTGTTGAATCCCATTGTTTGCGTCCACAATGAAATTGACCACATTCAAGACATAACCACAGATTCTCACACAAATCACATTGAGTACATTTCCAACAAGCTATTCATCACATTCTTCATTCATATTCACATGTCACTGGATCCATCATCACTTGAGGACAAGGAGAAGGTAACTGATAACTAATACAATGAGGACAGGGTTTGAGATTCTCTCCTTCCCATGAACATAACTCTTTCTCCTTTTCTCCTGAAACACGAAGAAGAATCCTTTCTCCCAACTCTCGATACTAGGTCTCAGTCACTTCCTTGTCCTACGAAACCTTCAGCTTCAAATACATTCTTGCAGGCTTCACATCTCACTTTCATATCAGTCTCATAATTCTTAGGTGGTTCTGGTTCAATCGCTAATCGAGTGAGTGTAGAAGCATTTGATTCTGTAGGGAGCTCAGTTCGATGACTCTGAAGAAAGAGAGAGTGACCTGTTTTCTCATAGTGGAACCGAGTGTGCTCTCGAACACCTGTACAGAAACCAAGATAACAGGAGAGACAAATACAGATTCCATTGCCGTCCTCCTTCAATATCATTTCTCATCCACACAAATACCCAACTATCAAAACAATACACACATTCTTCTCGATACACAAGAGTATCACTTCGTAATTCCTTGATCTATTCATAATCACAATTCCATTCCAATCACATTTCCTTGACAATGATCACACAACAAAGGAATTGAACTGGATGTAGTATTTGCGGCCATCAATGGATTTGATCCACCGTTTGAAGTTGATTGAGATACATTAAAAGGAACACCTCCACTAAACAATCAGTTTTGATCGAAACAAAGTAATACTTCTCAAAAAATAAAGAAACTGCTATAAAATCATTCCTCATACAGATTCAAAATACCAGAATCCATCGACCAACCACAAGACTCGAGACAGTGGACAGCAACATCAAATTCACATCCAAACATCTCACATAGATTTAGCGCCATTTCTTGTTGATACTCCTCCATTTTCAATAGACTGTAGAAAACAATGAGAATAGGATATTGATTTTAACACTTTGAATGAAGAAGATCAGATTCAAGAATCAAGTAGAAGAAATGAAAGGAAGAAAGGAAGAAGGAGTGAGATGAAGAAATTGATATCAGATAGAAACAAGGTATTAGAATCGATTTGATATGTATGGAAATAGATTCAACTTGCTGTTAATGAGAAATGAAGGAAAGAAGATCCTCATAGTGATTATTATTAATCAAAGAATCACTGTACATACAAAACTGGTCAAGTCAATAAACAACAATTCTTGACTATCTATTTCTCAAATAGTATGTAATGAGACAGAGATGATAATAGTATGTAGAATTGGACAAGTGTGAAAGACTTGAGTTAGAGAATGGATTTGAGAGTCGGTTACAATTATCGACTTGGAAGGAAGATTGGAAGTGGTGCATTTGGTGACATTTACATTGGAACAGACATTTCGACTTGTATTGATGAAATAGGTTGGGAATGATTGAATAGGTGAGGAGGTTGCAATCAAACTGGAACCCGTTACTTCTCGAAATCCACAATTGGGTTTTGAATACAAAGTGTACAGACTGTTGAAGGGAGGGGTTGGCATTCCTTCTGTATATTATTATGGAGTTGAAGGCACTTTCAATGTGATGGTGATGGAGTTACTGGGTCCAAGTCTTGAGGATTTGTTCAATTACTGTAATCGTCGATTTTCATTGAAGACTGTATGTATGTTGGCAGAAGAGTTATTGTTGCGATTGGAATACTTGCATAGCAAGAATTTCATTCATCGGGATGTGAAGCCAGACAATTTTGTAGTTGGATTAGGAAAGAAAGCGAATCTCCTTCATGTAATTGATTTGGGTCTGAGCAAACGATATCGAAATCCTCTAACAAAGAGTCATATTCCGTAGAAACAGAGAGAATGGATAACAGATAGATATCGAGAAGACAAGACCTTAACAGGAACTCCTCGGTATGCATCTCTAGGGAATCATTTGGGGATGGAACAGAGTCGTCGAGATGATGTGGAATCATTGGGTTACATTCTGTTGTATTACCTTCGAGGGAAGTTACCTTGGCAAGGATTGCATGCTGATACAAAGAAAGAGAAATATACAAAGATTATGGAAATGAAGATTGAAGTGAGCTATCGAAGCTGAACTTGATTGTAGATGTCAATATCTGAACTCTGTTCAGGTCAACCAGATGAGTTCAAAGTATATATAGAATATTGTAGAGCACTTCGTTTCGAAGATTGTCCTGATTATAGGTATCTTCGTGCGTTATTCAGTGATTTGATGAAACGAAAGGTACAAATGAATACGAAATATGATTCAAAGCAATTTGCAGATGATGGGATATATGACTGGATGGATGAGTCTATTGCTCATAATCCTACTGCCTTACCAAAACATTGTGTTGGTCCAAATGGAAGTATTCGGAAAGATTTGTTACGTCCTGCATCTCAAGCGTATCGTGAAGCACTGTTGATTTCAGGTGGAGACGAGGTGATAGAGTGATGAATAGAAGCTCAAGAACTCAAAGGACAATCAGGAACTAGCAATTCATCGCTTCCTCAACGAGTTTTGTCTTCATTGACATCAACAGCATCCAAATTGTATGGGTAGGCAATGAAAGAGATGATAATGAGATAGAAGTCGAAGTGAGACAATGGAAGAACCACAGAATGAATCCAAGGGAACCAATTCACGAACTCCAAGTGCTCAACCTGGGAGATCAGGAATGAATACAGGAGGGAATGGGAAAGGTCCTAGTCGAATAGGTACTTTCCGTCGTTTGTGGCATTTGGATTCTCCATCGAATTGATTGTCTCTTTCTTATGTTTGTGAGATAGATAGCTCTAGTATGAAGCAACAAACAATCAATCGTTTAAATGGCAACTCAATTCCTAACTCTTCTTCTGTTTCTAAGCCTATCATTTCCTACACATCATTCTCTCTTCTGACCTCAACAGTAATCTCTTCATCACGCTTCTCCATCCCATCTGCCAAATTCCCTACCATCTCTCGACATACACTTCGTCGTTGTCTCCAGATCTTCTGAACCCGACTGATCTCAGTTCGTAATACCTCGAATTCCTTTGGATCAATCATTTCAGCTCTTTCTTTCAGCATTTCCCACAATTCCTACCCCTGTAATAAAGCCACTCGTTCTTCCATCTTCTGTGTTGACTCTTCCATTCGTTTTATCTCCTTCTCTAACTCCTCATCACTTAATGACGAGTCCAACTCTTTCAATTCTACCTCTCATTCCAATCCTTTATTCGTACCGTTCCGTAGAATTGCAATTTCACTCTGAAGACTCTTCACTTCACCATCCAAAGTGGTGATTTCTTCATCCATTGCCTTCAACTCACTCTCAGCAACTGTTGGGAACTGGCTTTGGTCAGCAAAATACACTTTGCTCTTTCCATATTCCTTCTCAATAATCTTGCCTCTTGAGTTCACTTACAACCAACAAATCTACTCTTTGGCCAATTGAGCAAGAATTCGCACCACATATGGCTTCTTCACTTCCTTGTGCAGATTCTCAAAAATGGTTTGTGGACTGAAAGGCTTGTTCTGTTCATTGATATACCGAAGAATCACTTCATATCCTTGTTTTTCTGTTAATTCCTTCTTTTTAGGTTTATCTAATCAATCAAAATCTCAAAACATGTTAACCCTCACTTGCTTTCTTTGTACCTCCACCTATTCATGAATCATTATATCCGTAACTACGTTTAGTTCCAGATGTACTTGATTCTGTCTTTGCTTTCTTTGAAGCTTTAGCCGGGCTTTTCTTGTCTGGCGTTTTTCGTTTCTTTGAACTAGATTCAGTTCCTCCTTCGAAATCCTAATCATCACTAAAAATTCAACAGCTCAAACATCCTCAGAAAACAGACCTAGATCTTCCTCATCATCATCGGTTTCATTTATCTCCTGGGGAATGTCATAGGCATCATCATCACTCATTGCACTTGATTTGGTTTGATTTGGAAAAGGCGGCAAAATGAAGGCAGAAATCGGTAGAATAATCGGGACGCAATATGGGACATGACTTGTTTTTGAATTATCGTTGGATTGAAGAGTTCTTGATGTTAGCTGTATTCACGAATCTTCTTAATTCCAAGAAGATTAGTGGTCCAAGACTAGAACTTCGTCTAATACGTCCTTCTCGTACTACTGATTGTTATTGTGAATGAATAGCTTCAAGAAAACGATCAAGACAAAATACAAAAGTAGTGAATACAGAAGAAACAAAAGATGAGAATGAGAAGAGTAAGAGTGTTTGAGGATTCTGTGATGAATAGAATCAAAATTGAGTGATTATGGACTGATTGAAACAAATGAAGGACTTCAATATCATCCTGAGAGTGTGAAAGAGAAACCTATAAAATCAAGTCGAGGACGAAAGAAGAAGAGTGTGACAAAAGATTCAAATAGATCTATGAAACAAAAGGAAGTGGTATGAATCGGAAGTGTACTTGAAAGAAAGGAAGAGACTCGTACGAAAGTGCTGAAGAAGACTCCTTGTCGGTTCTATCAACGTGGTCGTTGTACAAAGGAGACTTGTGAGTTTCTTCATGAAGGTCCTCCTCCATTGTGTTATAATCTATTGAAGAACGGTAGTTGCGATACACGTACGAATATGAATGGAAGTTGATGGAAAGCAGGCTGTATCTACAACCATGAAACAAAGAATGTGGGTTGTATGTTCTTTCATATCACTCACAATTGTAACCGAGGTGATGCTTGTCGTTTTAGTCATGCTCCGATAAGTGAAGCTGAATTGGAGAATCTGCGTCGAATAAGTGAAGAATTGGAAATGGAGAAGAAATCCGTAGGGATGAATAGAAAATGTGAATAAAAGACAATGCCTAGTGACATTGCGAAAGCTATGTTAGAGGAAAAGAGTGATGAAGTGGAACCAAAGGAATCATTTGAGAATGTCCCAAGTCTGAGTATTCAACCAGTAGAAGAAACACCTGAATCAGAAAGTATTCCATCCATTGAGGATGATGATTTGTTCTTTTGACATGTTTGAAAGAAACAAATGAAAAGAAACGTCGATGTGCTCTCCATTCCAACTTCCATTTCTCCATATCAATTGGATGAGATTCAGGAGTCGCTTCTTCATCCTCTCTCCAGATCTATTCTTCATTCTTCATTCCTTCACTCACTTTAATGGATTTATCTGCTTCACAAGTGATCAAACGAGTACCTGTTAAATCGAATGTGCTTGCAAAGATACCAGCTTCACTATCCAACGATCCTACTTCTCATCCATTCCTATCTCCTTTACCAGGTTGAACCACAGTACGTTCCTCTTGGAAGCAATATCCAGTCTTCCAATCACAGAACCGGAACATTCCATTATCACCTCCAGCAAATAACAGTCCTTGTCGATTCACAGAGATCGTATTCAACACATAATTATGACCACTGATATTACCTAAGAACTCAGCCTACAAATTACGAATCTCTCGATCATCCACATTTGGACATTTCCACTTCTTAATGTTGTCAGCAGATGCTGTGGCGAATACATAGTCCCTATCTCATACTCCACAATCAATTATACTCAGGATGGAATAACACAGATCGTACTCCTTTCTTGTGATGTGTTAGAATCGCAGTTGTTGTGCCTGCTACCAAGTCCCATGTACGCACAGTCGCATCGGCTGATCCAGTCACTACTTGAGGTTCTCCTGCCTGTGTAGCAACAGAGTGAATGGTCCCTTTATGACCTCCCAATACCATCACTTCAGCCTTTGTGCGAATATCCCAGACTCGAACCACACTATCACGACCTCCTGTGAACAACAGATCCAAAGTGGGATGTGTAGTCACACAATACACACCACTCAAATGACCATGATACGATCGAATCACCTACATCACAGATCCTCCTTATACTCACTTCATTCCGCTCTAAATCCCAACACTTTACTGCCTTATCTTCACCACAGGAGAACAGATAAGGAGATCGAGAGGAAATGGCTACACCACGCACAGTATGTGAATGACCTGTGAGAGTTAGTTTCAAATTGCCTGAGGCCAGATCCCACACTTTGATGGTTCGATCTGCACTTCCTGTAGCGAACCATTCATTACTCACATCCATAGCAATACAACGGACCCATCCCAAATGACCAGCAATCACTCGAGACAATTTCCATGGAGCATGCCACTCCGGGACAGGAACCTTTTGATCGCGAGCCTTTAATACCAGAGCATTTGTTGTCTATTGTTCATTCCTTTCCTGTGCTTCTCACTTTCTTTTCTTCTTGCGGTTTGTAAGCAACGATACTTGAACTTGGCATAGGACTACATTGTACCATTTGTTCTATTCATACCCCTTCTGACGCTCTTTTTCCTTCAAGGCCTTTACTGCCAAATCAATTGCACTTTTATTTGGTTCTGTTCGAGTACTGCCTCCTGAAAGAGGAACACCTATCTTAGACTCATTTGGTAAGAATACCTGGAGCAGAAGGATAGGCATGAGTCCCTTCAACAATAATCTTTGTAGCTTCTTCCTCTGGAATCGTTTCAACCTTTAGATCCTCTGATTTTGATAGTTCGGCTGCTTCTCGTTTCTTTGACTTCTTCTTTGGTATATATTCTTGTGCATTCTCATATTCACTCACTATCTTGGTCGATAAACGGATTCTAGACCTGAAAGAGTTACTCTCCATCAAAATCGCATACCCATCTTCATCTTCTACTACATCCTTGTCGAATGACTTTATAAATATCTCATTTGTGATTTCAGAATCTCGTTTCACCACTTTCTCCACCGAGAACAAATCGGCTGAAGCGTCCTTCTATGATGAAATCATAACTTCTCCAACACATACATGAGTACTCGATGGCATTTCGTGATACAAGGTTCTATGAGTTTGGATTCACTATATCGAATATGGGGGATCCCCTCAAATCGATATCGCAGTTTTGGACTTGATAAAAACAAATATTATAGTATTGAATACAGTAGAACAAACAGAAGCTGACAAAAGTAGAAAAGGGTTTGCTTTTCCTGAACTTTTCAAGCAATCATTGCTTTTGTCTAAAGTTGTAAAGAAGAGTAAGAATATTCTTGTATGTATGATCAAATCCCCTATGATAGAAGCAACAGTACATTCTTACGCTTCTTTACTCAATGTATTGTAGATAGCTAACGCGACGTTTCGAATAGAGTAACTAGGATCTTCAGTGATCAATTTCAAGTAAAGATCCAAAATCCGCTTCTTCACATTCTGATCGAAGTTCTTTCGATGACGACGTTTCTTTCCCGGCCTCTTCCGATAGCGGGGACTCTCATTAGGCACTTCATCTTTCCTTGTAGCCATAAGACGAGTGTACTCATCAGGTGTTTGAACATGAATGGACACGTATCTGTTCCCACCAATGTTAAGAAAGCAGTAACTTGATGGCCGACACAACCTGAATTCACTATAATCCGTATTTGACAATTGCGTCGACAAAGATGACGGCGTACGATTTGAAAGCGTTGAACTGGACTCACTAAAGACAGTTGCTGACGATGAGCTCGTCATTTGGCAACTCAGACCACATTCTTTAGCATCATGATTCGCTAACAATGCTGAATCATATTTTTGTAAGATTATTTCATTATTTGCACATTTTTGTTGTTCCACAGGATTTAGATCATTGTTTACCGGTATTTCTATCGGTAGAAATGACATTCCCTTCATCAGGTTAATACCGCTTTCGTTATTGCAGGAAGCTAGGTATCAGATACTAATAACCAATAATACTACATGTGTCCAGAGCGCTTGCATCTTCACATCCATTATCGAGATGTGAAGGGACTTTGCAAAGCGAAGTAAACTCGGACATCCCAATACCACGGATTGTGACCCTTCACTTGGTTATGCCATGTAGTATAGTGGTTTGGTCACTTTTATAATTATTATATTTCACAATGACTGCTTATCAAAGCACAATCGACAAGACCTACCCATGTATTCACAGTACGTTTTCACACTACTACATTGAATAATGAATTTGAGCTAACAAATTGGCCACATATTGCAATACTTGGGGTCCCACTTTTGTTGTCATTGCTATACCACTAGACAGTCCAACGACGCTAGTTTTGAATAGTATAGCTTGCGGAGGAGTAAT
>OCQB01002140.1_pt1 | contig 13918 bp, 11 predicted proteins | sample 1538631 | NCBI WGS metagenome assembly OCQB01 (sample SAMN04571713, study PRJEB22368) | human gut metagenome | biome: human gut; material: stool | host: Homo sapiens | place: Luxembourg | collected 2012-10-19
TTGATATCAACATCGTATCCACGGATCTTCTCACGGTATCCCATCTGGGTTCCGCATCCCATTACCTGCGAAATAGTCATTCCGTTTACTTTCAATTTTTGAAGTGCATCTTTGATGTCTTCCATTTTATCTTCATTTACAATTGCATCTATTTTAATCATAAGAAAACCTCCATTCTGTTAATCCAAACCATTGAAGGATGGGTAAGCACTTTCTCCATGCTGACTCTCATCCAAGCCGATTCTTTCATCATGCTCAGATACACGAAGCGGTGTAAACAGTTTCACGATTCCTGCGCAGATCAACGTGCCGACAATTGCGACCGCGATCGTAATAACAATACTGATAAGCTGTGCAACGAACAAATGGTAATCGCCAAAGACAAGACCATCCCATCTCGCAGTGCTGTTGATGGACTTCTGCGCAAATATTCCGGTTGCAATACCGCCCCAGACACCTCCGATTCCGTGACAGCCAAAAGCATCCAGCGCATCGTCATAGCCAAAATGTTTCTTGACGACAGACATCATGAAATAGCAGATTGGACTGACTACGATGCCGATAATAAATGCGGACCACAATGGTACAAATCCTGCTCCTGGTGTGATTGCGACCAGACCAAGTACAGCTCCGGTACAAGCTCCTACTACCGTCGGTTTGCCGTCACGAATCATATCGATCGCCATCCAGGAAAGAAGTCCACAGGCAGCAGATGTATTGGTTGTCAGGAATGCATGAACCGCAAGTCCGTCTGCTGCGAGAGCGCTTCCGGCATTGAAACCAAACCAGCCAAACCATAAAATCGATGCTCCCAAAAGAACAAATGGAATGTTGTGTGTACGATATGCCGTTTTCTCATATCCACGGCGTTTGCCAAGTAAAAGAGAAAGAACCAGGCCGCTGACACCGGAACTGATATGTACAACGTTTCCGCCGGCAAAATCAACCGATCCAAGAACCTCTCCTAAAAATCCACCTTTGCCCCATACCATATGAGCCATCGGATAATAAACGACGATCAGCCACAGGGCAATAAAAGCAAACAGGGCTTTGAATTTCATTCTTCCAGCCACAGAACCTGTGATCAATGCTGGTGTAATGATGGCAAACATCATCTGAAAGGCCACAAAAAGTGTCGCCGGAATCGTGTCAGCATAGGCTCCCGGTTCCGCTCCCAATCCACTTAAACCAACTTGTTTCAAGCTTCCGATAATTCCTCCGAAATCCCCACTAAAGGAAAGGGAATACCCAAAGAAAACCCACATAGCAGCTGCAAGCCCCATGATAAAAAACGAAGAGATCATTGTATTCAATACATTTTTTCTCCGCACTAAACCTCCGTAAAAGAATGCCAGCCCCGGCGTCATAAAGAACACCAATGCTGTTGCAATCATCATAAATCCCGTATCTCCAGAATTCAACATAAAAATACCACCTTTCTTTGTGAAATAGAAAAGGGCGCCCCTACTTCTGTAGGAGCGCCCTTGCTCTTGACAAAGAAAGCATAGCACACTTTCTACCACTTTTCAAGTACTTTTTTAAATTTTTATTCTTATTGGTGAGTAGCCAGCTTCTCAAAATCCGCTCCAGTTATTTTTAATCGCATCATTTTTTAATGTAATGGAATGTCTCCCCTTGCTTCTTTTCCCTTTTCAATTTCTTTTACTTGATCCTTTGGTTCTTCCAATGGCAGCGTCTGGTTCGCACTTTTCTTATTTTTCCCAATAATTTTATATTTTTTTTACATTATTCTTGTCGTGTTTCTCTTTCTATGTTAAAATAAGTAAAACATTTTAAACCAGAAAGGAGTTTTTTTATGACAGGGATTATTATTGCCGCAATTCTCATCTTTCTTATCGTAATGTTTATCCTTTGTTACAACAAACTTACAAAGGAGCGGATTACTGTAGATGAGGCATTTTCGACCATGGATGTTTACCTGAAAAAACGTTTTGACTTGATTCCTAATCTTGTGGAAACGGTAAAGGGTTATGCCAAACACGAGGCTGAAACATTGTCCTCGATCATTGGCAAACGAAGCCATGATTATGCAGGAATGACACAGGAAGAAAAGATCAGCACCGGTGCTTCGATTTCACAGATGATGCCAAAGATCCTGGCTCTTGCTGAAGCCTATCCTGATCTGAAAGCCAATGCAAATTTTCAGAATCTGAGCATGCAGCTTGAACGCATGGAAGAAGATATCGCAAATTCACGTAAATATTATAATGGTGCCGTAAAACGTTATAATACTTCCGTACAGACGATTCCATGCAATATTATTGCTGGAATTTTCCATTTTGAGACAAAGCCAATGTATGAAATTGACAGCACGGAACAACGAGAAAATGTAAAGGTGAATTTTGAATGAAATACTTAAAACATATCCTTCTGTGTTGTAGCTTTTTTATCCTGCTCCTCTGCTTGATTCCGGCGCAGGCGCAGGCTTCTAAGTATACGTATAACATAGAAAAATACGACGTTTCCATCCGGGTTACCCCACAAAACACATACGAGATTACGGAAAAACTTACGGTGAATTTTAAAACCGAACACCATGGTATTTACCGCAGGATTCCTCTTGAAAATGAAGTGGGACGGGACGATGGAAGCCGTTCTACCATACACGCCCGTGTCTCTGGCATTGACTGTGGAGAAGACGACTATTCCACAAGCCGGGAAGGCGATTATCTCGTCATCCAGATCGGCGATGAAGACACTACACTGACCGGCAGATATAACTATACTGTTTCTTATCAGTATCATATGGGAAACGATGTTTTGCCGGATATGGATGAATTTTATTTTAATATCATCGGTCCCGGCTGGCAGGATACGACGATCAGCAATGTTACATTTACGATTCAGATGCCGGGTGCCTTTGATGAGGAAAATCTTGGAATGACTTCCGGCGTTTACGGATCGGGAAATTATGAAGATCTGTATTATTATATTGAGGACAATACCATTTACGGGGAACTGGATCCCTCGGTCACATTGCAGCCAAATGAATGTGTTACCGTCCGTCTGGAACTTCCGGAAGGCTATTTTGTGAAAACAGACACCACTCCGTGGCTTGCCTGGATCGCAATTGCCCTCGGTATCGTTTCTGTCTTCATTGCTTTCTTTATGTGGTGGTTTATCGGACGAGATGATCCGGTTGTGGAAACGATCGAGTACCACGCACCGGAGGGCATGGATTGTCTGGAACTGGCATTTGCTTACAAAGGATATGCCACAAAAGAAGATGTCATCCCACTTCTTATCGAACTGGCAAGACAGGGATATCTTTCCATTACCTGCGAGAACAAAAAAGGAACAGATTTCTCGATCACACTGATACGTTCTTCCTATGAGGGAACCAAAGAAAATGAACGCCTTTTCTTTGATGGCTTGAAGAAAATAGCGACCGGTCCGGTCATCCACAAATCAGACTTGAAAGACCGGTTTTACAAAACCTCGGAGGCTCTTGTGACAGCAACTAATACGCGGGAAAATAAAACAAAACTTTTCTATCCAAACTCTATAAATAAAGGATGGATTCTCTGGGTTTTGGCTGTTGTCGTATTTGCATTTGCTTATTTCCTGCCGGGATATCAATATTCTTACGACTGGCTGGAAGTGGGATTTGGTCTGATGAGCATCGGTGTCTTCGGTGTCAGCATTTATATGCTGTGTACCGACACAGGACAAAAGCTCAGCCTTTTAATAGGGGCATTTCTCCTATTGCTTTCCATCGGATTATCCTATTTGTTTGTCTGGATTCCGGTCACCTATGCTGACCGCTTCTACCAGTTTGCCTGTATTATTTCCTATATCACTTGTGCCATCCTCGTATTTTTCAGTGCGTTTCTTACAAAACGAACCCCATATGGCACAGAAATCCTCGGACGGATCCGAGGATTTAAGAGATTTTTGGAAACTGCTGAAAAGGAACGTCTGGAAATGTTAGTTGAAGAAAATCCGGATTATTTTTACGAGATTCTTCCTTACACATACGTGTTAAACGTTTCCGACAAATGGGTTAAGAATTTCAAATCCATCGCTTGTGAACCACCTTCGTGGTACACAAACGATAATGATTCTTACTTTGACATCATTGCTTTCCAGCATATTATGAATTCAACAATTGCTTCTGCTTCGAATTCCATGACTTCCTCACCGGAAAGCGCGAGTTCGAGCGGCGGCGGTTTCTCCGGCGGCGGCTCTGGCGGCGGTGGCGGTGGAGCCTGGTAAAGCATTTATTAAGACACTATTCTTCGTCTCTGGCGATCTCACGGGCAACCATGATCGCCAGGGCGGTAATCATTGCCAGATATTTTTTCTCATATACAATAACTACCGAATTATCAAAAATCAAATTGTCTAAGCGAAGTTCCAGATCATCCATCACAGCACCAATCGGTTTGTCGTTTAAGGAAACGAGATAATTATATCCGATACTTCCCGCATACTCTTCCAATTTCAATGTTCCTTCTGCAATGTCCATCTGAAAACGATCTTTTGCCAGTGTAAACTGCTTTTCCAATATTCCGATCATTTCCCCATTTTGATAAAAACGATAAGTCGGTATTGCATTCAATACCTCTTTTGTGACTTTAAATACTTCATTTCCCACCTGGTCAAAAATGCGGAAAGTACGAAGCGGCATTGTTCCTTCGACGTGATAGATCACATTTCCCTTGCTATCCTGCAGATCAAACTGCTGACCGGTCAATTTGAAATCTTCCGTAAAGGTATATACTTCGGAAGGATTGGATCCCTGTATCGGAAGCACTTCTCCAGTTTTTCGATAATTCTTGATATTTTCAAACAACTGTTTCTGCAGCAGCATAATGTCTGAACTGATACACAATTTTTCTGCAATATCACTTCCACTATATGGATTATATGGTTTGATTGGCTGCGTCAATGGCTGCTTGATCGCCCACTCTAAAAAGGTATAACCAAGGTAACCAAGATTTCCTTTGTCATTCAGCCAGAAATACAGGTACTGCCCTGAATCATCCGGTCCAAAGATCAATGCCTTCTGGCGCATCGTTTTCATTTTAGCAAGATACGGACTTCCAAGCGGCGTATCCAGATTCTTGTATGCGTCATAGATTTTCTCAATTGTCGTCGGCTGATTAAAGGCGATCATCTTAATCGTATCGTTTGATTTTTCATACGAATGCGGCGAAGACATATACCAGACAGCGCCTCCCACGATCAATACGATTGTTCCAACCGTAATGAGTACAAGACTTTCATTCCCCTTTACAATAATTGCCAGTCCGCCAACGATACCACAAACTCCGATCAATTTGAAAAGCCAGAATCTCACTTTCAAGGCTGCATCCAGCTCACGGTATTCCTGCCAGCCACTCTTGGCATTCTTCCCTGCATTTTTGGCATTGGTGCGAATGCTTCTTCCCGATGGAATAAAATAGCCAATTGCCAGACAGATCAAAGCCAGCACGACTCCGACTACGACAAATGCCGCACTGTCTGCTTCCACATAATTATCGATAAACTGAATCATCGCATCGGCTCCGCCATAGACATAATACCGGTCTTCCATATAAGAAAGCATCGGATGGATATCTGCTTTTCCATCGCCTACCGTCATGACGGCACTCAACGTATCACCTTCCTGCAGTCCATAATAAACATAGCGGGTATTTCCCTCATAATTGCCTTCTCCATTTGGATAATATGTTGTCAATTCCGGCAATCCATAAACACTGTCATTGCTTACTTCAACGCCATTTCCAAGATCTGTCGTCAGATCCTCTGCTTTTACCTGATAGGAAAGGTCCTCGCTTTCCATCCAGTTGGAGTCCCGGTCAACTTTGTCCCCGAGTCCATCTTCTTCCGGATATCGTTCTCCCTTTGCATAAAGATAATAGAAAGAACCTTCGATGCCTCCCTGCGTATCCTGCACCAGCGTTCCCACCGGCGATATGTCTGTCACGATCATTTCCTGCGCCGGGCTCTGGCTCATATAAGAATCCAGATCCTGCCTGGAAATCACGGGATAATTCCGCATCTCTTCCGCTTTCTTTTTTGTCGATCCACTATCTGCTATCATGCCAGCTACTCCTGCCACAACAAAAAAGATAGCTAGTCCGATCCATATTTTTTTCATTTCTGATACCTCCGTTTTGTTTCTATGTAACTATTCAGGACGCCCCTCCTCCACATTGGATCCTGAATAGTTACGTTTCTATAAAAATTGTAGCGAAATCGCCTGCAAACCGCAAGCATTTCGCCACAATTGTAGAGATATCAGCGAGATTGTTATATTCCGGGATCCACGCCCCGCCTTTCCGCAGGGCTACTCACCTCTAAAACAATCTGTTTTCTCCATTTCCGAGGTGCCACCGGTTTACCCGCGTCCCAGAATCGCATCCATATCCTGCTCCGGTGCCGTAATCGGCTGAAGATTGTAGGCGTCCACCAGATATTTCACCACATTTTCGGACATAAATGCCGGCAAGGTCGGACCAAGATACATATTTTTCAGACCCAATGACAAAAGCGTGAGAAGGATACACACCGCCTTCTGCTCATACCACGAAAGCACGAGGGTGAGCGGCAGTTCATTGACCGCACAGCCAAACGCATCTGCCAGTGCAAGAGCAACCTTGATCGCACTGTACGCATCGTTACACTGCCCCATGTCCAAAATACGCGGGATTCCGTTGATCTCGCCAAGGTCAAGATCATTAAAGCGGTATTTTCCACAAGCAAGTGTCAAAACAAGCGAATCCATCGGCGTTTGTTTGACAAAATCGGTATAATAATTTCTTCCCGGATGTGCTCCATCGCAGCCACCCACCAGAAAAATATGCTTAATGTCTCCCTTTTTGATGGATTCAATGATTTTCTCCGCATGCGACAACACGGCGCCATGTGCAAATCCGGTCGTCAAAGTATGACCGCCATTGATTCCACTCATGCTGCGATCATGCTCATAGCCACCCAATTCCAATGATTTCTGAATCAACGGCGAAAAATCTTTCTTTCCATCCTTGTCTCCTGTAATGTGCATCAATCCCTCATATCCCACAACCGATGTTGTATAAACACGGTCGCGGTAACTTGGGCGCTGCGGCATCAGGCAGTTCGTCGTAAATAAAACCGGAGCCGGAATGTTCTCAAATTCCTTCTGCTGGCTCTGCCACGCCGTTCCAAAATTTCCTGCCAAATGTTCATATTTGTGAAGTTCCGGATATCCATGTGCCGGAAGCATTTCACTGTGTGTATAAATATTGATTCCTTTGCCTTTTGTCTGTTCCAATAATTGGGAGAGGTCTTTCAGATCATGACCGGAAACTACGATAAATGGTCCTTTTTTAATATCGGTCTGCACTTTCACCGGTGTCGGAGTTCCAAACGATGACGTATTAGCATGGTCAAGCAGCTCCATGCATTGAAAATTGATCCGACCAAATTCCATGATAAGTTCAATCCACTCTTCTACCGAATGTTCCCTGTTAATCTCGCACAACCCTTTGTAGAACCAATTCGTCACTGCATTATTTTCAAATCCAAGATTCATTGCATGATGCGCATACGCCGCCATGCCTTTGAGGCCAAACAAAAGTGTCGAGCGGAGCGAGACGATATCATTTGCTCCCTCCCACAAAGATACAACAGCAATCTCATCTTTTCCAATTTTTTCCTTCTCTTTTTGAACGCGGCCGGTAAATTCTTTAATCGCCTCATTATCAAAATTTACATTTGTCAATGTCGTAAACAATCCGTCTATCAAAAGGCGGTCTGCTTCTTTCGTATGCTGTCCGTTTTTTTCGGCCGTTTCCGCCAGCTGAATAAGTTCATACACCAGCTCATCCTGCAGTTTCGCCGTCTCCGGCTGTTTGCCGCAGACTCCGGTATTGACACAACATTTATTTCCGGCGGTCTGCTGGCATTGAAAACAAAACATATTTGACATAATTTACCTCCAATTTTTCTTTTAATGGAAGTATTGTCATTTTCCGTGAATTCTATTCTCTCACTCCAGCAGTTCAAAACCGGCATCGTATAATGCTTCATTCATCTCGCCGACCGAAGATCCCTGTTCCAATCCGTACAAAATAATGCTGTCCCGTTGATTTCTCGGATACAAAACCGATACCCCGACAGCCCGCAGAAAATACTGCGTTTCTTCAATATTTAACTTCATTGCCGCGCAGATCGCGAGCAATTTGTCCCGCGAAGGATTCTGCCTCTCTCCATTTAAAATGTGATACACATAAGAGCGGTCCAGTCCGCTGTCCCTCACAATGTCAGCCCGTTTCAGATGCTTTTCCTGTATTATTTTCTCCAGATATTCTGCGATATCGATGTGCATAAATTCATCCTGATTTTCCGCCATATACTGTTTGACGCTATTTGACTTTTTCAAAATCTGTAAAAGTTCTCCTGTTGGCTTGTGAAATTTTGTAAATTTCATCCCGTCATACCCCCTTATCCATTGACACCATTTCTAAAGATTATTATAATATAAGTAGTTACATTTCACAATACAGAAACGGAGCAGACTTATGGAAACGGACGAAAAAATACTGGCTAGATTAAACACCTCCACAGAGTACAATACCTGGCTTGTCAAACGCGACAGCTTTATTTTTGTGCGGAAAGAACTTCCCCTGGCTCAATATGAAACGATGGAAACGTTTTACTCCCTGCGGAGTAAAATATCTTCCCCCTTTATTGTCAATATTTATAATGTTTCCGCCAGGGAGGATCTTTGTTTGATCGAAGAGGAATGGATCGCCGGAACTACCATCGCAGAATACCTGGATAAGGGGTTTCCCTTTTCTTCCGATGAGACAAGACAATATGGCATCGAAATCTGCCGCGCCCTTTACTGGTTTCACATACATCATATGGTCTTTCGGGATCTCAAGCCCTCGAACGTGATCATTTCCAATTCCGGTCATGCGGTATTGATCGATCCCGGTACACTCCGTCTGCGTAAACCCAACCAAACTAAAGACACGGTTATACTGGGAACTCCGGGTTACGCTGCGCCGGAGCAGTTCGGTTTCCTGCAGACCGACCATCGTACCGACATTTACGCCCTGGGTGTTTTGTTAAATAATATGCTGACCTGCACCATGCCAAATGAACAGCTGACAACACATGCAAGTTTTCAGAAGATCATCCGCCGTTGTATCTCCATTGATGCAAATAACCGTTATCCTTCCTGTCATCCTTTGCAAAAAGATCTAGAAAATATTGTAATTGAAAACAGCCCCCGTATCATTCTCTTTTTCCGCCACCTTCCTGGATTTCGTTCTGCACGCCTGCCCCATATGCTTGCCGCTTCTATTTTATATCTTATCGTTCTTTTGATGCTTTACTATTTCTTTCTTTGATTTGTCTACTGACAGGACACCACGAGCCTTCTTTTTTGCGATAGAATCGTATCGAAAAGGAAATATTACATGTGAAATTGTTTGTATTTTTTTCAAGGAAATTTTCCAATGCAAAGTCTCCTATTTTTTGTTAGGATAGTTTTGCACAAAAGGAGGCACTCATATGACTAAAAATGAGAATACACTTATTACTCTAAAACCCCAGGACCTTGCCGGAGATTATGCCGACATTGCCGAGATCATCGGCGTGGAAAATGCCAATCTTTTATTTATGCACTACCGGGGACAGCAGATTACATTTCCACAGCGCTTTTTTTCCAAAAAATATGTTGCACTTCAAACAGAAAAGGAATTAAAAAAAGGGAATTGCACTCTTCCGCAGCTTGCGGTAAAATATGGTTATACAGAGCGGCGTCTTCGCCAGCTCATAAAAGAATTTACCTAAGGAGCTGCTATGAATTTATTAGCTTATTCCCTGTTGGGATTTGTATTGTTTTTTGCAATTTTAACCATATATCTTTCTGTTCAGAAAAAAAAGCCGGACTTCAAAGACTTACTTTTTTTCCGAATCCCCGTTTTGATCCTCTTCTAGGGTTCTATTGTTCTGTTCATCGGAGGTCTTTTTTCTCCCTCGACGACACAGGCCACTCACGATGTCCCTGCTCCTACTCTAACAAAAGAGCAGCAGGAATATTTCCGCATCTCAGCAAACATCCGTGCCGGTAAATACGATCATGTCCCTGAAGATATCCACGATCTTTACCCTGATTTTACAACCGATGATGTCAAACTTACCAACCGCTTTATCCTCCTTCGGCTGTATTACGAGAAAACCGGGGACAAGGAAAAGGAAAAGCAGCTGATGCTGGATTATAAGAAAAATAAAGAATTATACAATAACGATGCGCACCTGCCAATCCGGCAGATTATCACAGAGCGGCTGGCGGCACTGGAAAAAGAATAATGGCAATATTACAGTAAAGATTCACTTTGATAAAGTGTACAAGACAATTTTATGTACTTTTTGTCTTGCGTACTGAACAAAATTGGTATATAATTGTCTTATCCATTTAAAGGGGGTTATGTTATGAATCGAGATACATTAAAACAAATTATGATTGACCAAAAAGATATTTATCTGAGTAATCCATTGATCACAAGACAATATTCTCTGGAAGACAATGTTAATTACTGTTTCGTTGGTATCCGAAGAACCGGAAAATCCTATATGATGTATCAACAGATTAAAAATCTTCAAGCAAACGGCATTCCTCTGTCTCAAATTGTTTATGTAAATTTTGAGGATGAACGTCTCCTTGAAATGACATCGGATGACCTCAATACTATTTTGGAAATCGGATTGGAGATATCCGGAATTGATAACAAGCCTTATTTTTTTCTGGATGAAATACAAAATATTAATGGATGGGAAAAATTTGTGCGCAGAATTGCCGATATGAAGTACAGAATCAACATAACAGGAAGTAACAGCAAAATGCTCAGCAGTGAAATTGCTTCTACACTAGGTGGAAGATTTATGATCCTACATGTATATCCCTATTCTTTTTCCGAATACCTTATTGCGAATGGAAAGGATAAGAATTATCTCAGTGTAGTGAGCACCAGAGATAAAGCCAATGTTCTTTCTCTGTTTAATGAGTATATTACCTATGGTGCATTTCCTGAATTAGTAGAAATCAAAAACAAAAGAGACTTCCTTAGCAGCATTTATCAGACAGTATACCTTGGCGATATCATTACCAGAAATAACATTACCAATACTTTTGCCATTAAAATAATCCTTAAGAAAATCGCTGAATCCATCACAAAACCTTTATCCTTTAACAGGTTGACAAACATCGTAAAGAGTACCGGAATTTCATTAGCAAAACAAACCCTAATCCATTATGTAAATTGCATGACGGATTCCTACCTGCTCTTTGCTCTCCAGAATTATGCCGCTAAACTGGTAAAAAAAGAGACTTTTCCAAAATATTACTTTATGGATACCGGTCTTCTTGGACTTATGCTGTTAGATTGCAAATCTGCTCAGCTTGAGAATCTTGTTGCCATTGAATTGGTTCGACGTTTCGGCGTTGAAAATGTATATTTCTTTGAAAACAATGTGGAAATCGACTTTTATGTTCCATCTGAAAACCTTGCCATTCAGGTGTGCATGCAGGTTCTCGAAGACATCGACACAAAAGAGCGTGAAACCCGTGCTTTTGCAAAGTTGAGCAATTTTATCCCAAACACAAAATGCATGATAATTACCAATAGTGAAGAAAGTGTGCTTTACTGTAATGGTCTGCAAATTCAAGTTATTCCCATTTGGAAATGGCTGCTGAAATAACCAAACTATAGAATATTTATAACTTCGTTTTCTCACAAAACTACAAAGGCATAAGCACTTCAAATCTGTGCTTATGCCTTTCTGTTTTAGGAATAATATCTTTTATTTTGTTTTCTTTTTCTTAACAGCACTCCACTTACCACGTACTGTTTTATCATAAGATTCTGATACGGCACGAACACGAACAAAATATGTTTTCTTTCTCTTTCCTTTAAATGTCAATTTTGTTCCCCATTTTTCGTAGGAATCTTTTCCCTTGGTAAAGGATCTGTTTGTCGCGAATTGAACTTCATAATACTCCGCTTTTTTAACCTTCGCCCATTTTACAGTAAGTTTTTTTCTGGTCGCTTTGATACTCTTTATCTTTGCTTTTCCCAGTACATTTTTATTGGCTTTTCTATTTGCTGTCTGATTCGACTTCTTGGCAACTGCCTTTACCGTCACGCATACGGAATCTTTTTGTCCCGTTTGTGTTTCTGCGGTGATGCGGGTTGTCCCAGCCTTTATTCCGGTTACTGTTCCGTTTCCATCTACAGTGGCAATTGCCGGATCGGCTGATGTCCATTTTACTTTTTCTGTTGAACCTACCGGATTAAGTTCGTATTTAAACGTATGAGTGGAACCGGCATTAATTTGAGTCACATAAGTGCCTTCTGTATAACTATAAGAACCCTTATTGGTTATTTTAATGGAATTGCATGGAATTATCACCGATATTTCGCATTTTCCTTCCACGCCGTTAGCCGATTTTGCCGTGACTACGGCTTCTCCCAGAGAGACTGCCCGCACTTTTCCTCTTTGATCGACAGTCACTACACTGTCATCAGAAGAACTCCACACGACATCCTTTTTTGTCGCATTTTCCGGACTGATGGCTGCGGTAAGATCTTCGGTATCTCCCTTTTCCATAACAAGTTCTGTCTTTGACATTGTCACTGCCGAAACCGGAATTTCATTTACCGTAATCGAAAAGGAATCTGAAGCACCCGATTTACTAATCGTAATATTCTGTGTGCCAAGCTGCATCATATCATAGGTTCCCAGCATACTGTCATCCATACTTACCGTCGCCTGAAAACCATCTTCATAGGTAATCTGCACCTCTCCCCCGGATAAGAAAATTTTATCTCCCTGATTGTAAACCAATTGATCCGGCTGTTTCACGATACTCAGTTGTTTGATGCGTACCTGCGGACAGTTTCTCAGCTGTGGATATAAATAATTGTGATATGGATCAATATCCCATACCGTATTAAAATCAAAGTTTGTATAATAATTTTTGTTTTTCATCTGGGTGTCAGTGAGAGGAGTCCCTTTACCATCGGAACTTCCGGTTCCTTTTAGATAAAAACTATTATAACCTGAATCCTTTTCACTCCAATCATAAATAATAGCTGCACCTTCCCCATTATTAATTTCCCCTAAATTATAACAATAATTGGCCGTTCCATAACTAGTCAATCTATCAAATACCTCCGCATTAGTAATCCCACTACATGAGGACACTTTGGAAGTTCCATCCTTTTTAACAGCACTTATTTCAGCAAGATTATAACTATTCGAAACTTCTCCTTGATATCCAACAATTCCTGCAACCTTTGTTACGTCATTACTTTTCACTTTAATGCTTCCACTTACAAAACATTCCTCCACAGTAGCCCCTTCCGCAGCAATCGCACCAATCATTGTATATCCTGCTGTTACACTAGACGGTGCCACACACTGTACATCAATATCAACATCAATCAAGCCCAAATTTGTCACTTTTCCGTATGTCGCCACGCCAAATAGACCTATTACAGCTGAATTATCATCATCCCCTACTGTTCCATAAATATGCATACCCTTGATATAATGTCCATTTCCATCAAGTGTACCACTAAAATTTTTAATTGGCACCCAACCGTTGCCCGTATCAAGAGATCCGCCTCGTTTCGTGGCATTGGTCAGATCAATATCATTCATCAAAATGTAATTTCCTCTTGGGTTACTTCTCATCAACGCCAAATCAGCTATCGAATTAATTGCCGTATACCCTTGTGGAACAACACTTGTTGTCATTGCTATTACTTTCTTTGGTGTATAACCATTCACAATAGACAACACCATGACAATTGCTAATACTATACTTCCTAACCTTCTTTTCATAACATTTCCTCCATTTTTTATTTTAATTTATTGTAACTATTCAGGACAC
>OCQB01002171.1_pt1 | contig 13740 bp, 13 predicted proteins | sample 1538631 | NCBI WGS metagenome assembly OCQB01 (sample SAMN04571713, study PRJEB22368) | human gut metagenome | biome: human gut; material: stool | host: Homo sapiens | place: Luxembourg | collected 2012-10-19
TAGAATCGAAAGGTTTTCATCAACTATGTAGATTTCTGTATTCTTAATTGGGCGACCAATATCAATTCGATCTTTGTGTGTAAGATCACTAACGGTTGACCAAATAGTAGTTTCCGTAGGCCCATACATATTATATATTCTAGCTGCTGTTTTTTCCTGCAACATATGCAACAAACTAAGGGGGAATGATTCGCCCCCAATCATTATTTCTCTAACATTTTTCAAACAGGAAAGTTCTTTGTCGTGGTTCAAGAGTAATTGCATTCTGGACGGCGTCATTTGAACCATATCTACAGCATTATCTCGAATAAGTTGAGCCATGGATCTCGGATTACGCTGTTCTTCCTCGTTTGCGAGTATAACTGTAAGCCCCTTATATAGAGCCATAATGCTTTCAAGAAAAAAGATGTCAAAGGATACTGTAGTGAGGCATGCAATACGTTTTTTATGAGAAAAATTAATGATGCTTGAGATGCCTTCAATGAAATTAAAAAGTCCTTCTCGTGTGACCTCAACACCTTTAGGAGTTCCGGTAGAACCAGAGGTAAAGAGAATATAAGATATATTACTTTCAGTATTGACTACATCAAAATCGACATATTCATTTTCATCGATACAAATAACATTTACATCCCTGACTTTTTCAATATACCTCTTATGTGTAATAACGGTATTCACTTCAGCTTCGTTTAGAATTTTTTTAATTCGTGATGGGGGATAACTTGGATCAACCGGAACGTAGGTGATTTGCTTATTAAAGCAATTATACATTGCGGATATTAAAGATTTATTTCTGTCCAAAACTAACGCGACACGATCACAATTCACCTTTATTTTATTTTCTATGCTATTCAACTCATTCGATGTAATTATCTGCATTATACTAATCCTTTCAGCACCTTTGCAGCCAAATTTTCTTCAGCATACGCAATACTCTTAATGATTTCGCTGGCTTGGCCAATTCGACTGATGTTTTTAGAAGCAAGAATTTTAATAAAATGATTCTTTACAGCTTCCCATTCTCCGTAAATATTCTTCATGTTTTCAATGATCTCGTCATCCAGACATAAATACTTAAATAATAACATTGTGTTATATCTTGAGTTTGCAATATAACTCAGTCTCCTTATTATGTAAGCATTAGATATGTCTACAATTTGTGGCGACAGGCTATGAATATCATCTATCTCAAACAATTCGCAAGCAAAAAAATTCATCGTATTGAAAATTCCTATTTGTATTTGTGATAAGATAAATTCAGAATATGTTCGCTTGAATTCTTGCTGCCAGAATCTCTCCGCATTGTTTTCTAAAAAACAAATACGGTAGAATTTTCTCAACGTCTTTAAGTAATCCGCAGTTAGATATTGTAGATTTGAAGAACTAAAAGAATCTATCCCAACAATAGAATTGGTAACATCCGTTTTCTCAACTAAGAAGTAGTGTGGATAGTGATGTTTTTGATACGCTAAATTCCATTTGCAGTCAAAGCTATCCGTGCTGATGATATAAAAATGATTTTCCTGTATTGTGGATTCAGAAAGTCCACACTCTGATATATTCTCTTCACAATTAAGTCTGAGATATTTGGATGCAATATCTATATAATTATCTATCCCCAGTTCATGGTTGTTATGGTAGTGTATACGTTCACCAATTGTCGGTTTTGAATCATCATATCCGAAATCCCAAGATAACAGAAACAGCGGTCTGTAATCAATACTATATGCATCACAAACATTTACGAAACAATTCTCTATACAATTCAATGTTTTATATCTGTTAGGCAGTATTTTTTTCATTTTACACCACAACTTAATAACATATTGTTCTCTACAGAAATAGTTTCGTCAAAACTAATCTGTAATGCAGGTTTATGCGAAATAACTATCAATGTTTTATCCTTAAATATTTCATTTAAATTTGTCAAGATTTTGGTCTCCGTTACTGCGTCCAGTGAACTTGTTGCTTCATCCAATATGACAATGTTCGGATTGTGCAAGATAAGTCTGGCAATTGCTAATCTTTGTTTTTGGCCTCCGGATAATTTGATTCCGCGTTCACCAATAATAGTGTCATAACCATTAGGCAAGGAATTGATAAAATTAAATATCTCGGCCGATTTACAGGCAAAATCAATTTGTTCATCCGTAGCTTGGGGAGCAATCATCAGCAGGTTTTCTCGTATAGACAAATTAAAAAACTGGTTTTCTTGCATGACCGCAGTCATTTCTTTAAATAAGCTTTGTTGTTCAATACAAGATAAATCGAGATTTCCCAGTCGAATATCCCCTTTATTTGGACCCATCATAGAAAGCAGCAGTTTGATTAGAGTAGACTTGCCTTCGCCGCTTTTTCCAATTATCAGATACTTTTTTCCATATAAAAATCTGTATGAAATATCCGTTAAAACTTGAGGCAAGTCGTTCCCATACGCATATGTTACATTTTCAATAAAGATGTCTAAATTTTTATTATCGACACTTTCTTTGGGAATATCCTCATCTTCCAGCGCTTGAAATAACCTGTCATATACTGCTCTATTGCCTGAAAAATCTGTAATAGATTTTACGATAGAGTCAATATTACTGCTAAAGCTTGACATATAACTCATAAACATCAATAACGATCCAATCGTCAATTGACCGCTAATAATAAATATCCCCCCCAGAAAGTACATCAAAATGTTGTTTGCCAAACCATTTTTAATATCATAAAATACGCGATTTAGCGCAAAATACAGCATCCAGCTAATTAAGGTTTTACGTTCCGGTTGAAGCTTGTCGTTGTATTCTTTGGTAAGATGATCCTCTAAATTTTGTGCTTTTACTTCGCGCCATTTTTGTATGGTATCAAAAAGAAAGTTATTGTTCTTCGCTCCGATTTTCCACAATGCGTTCTGGTTAACATTAAACTTTTTGCCAACATATTTTCCAAATACAATTGTTAACGGAATGAATATAATGACGGCAAGTGAGAGCCAGGGGTTAATGATGATCATTAGCATCAAGTAAATTGCCACATACAAAAAGGTGGTAAGAAATCCGCCAATTTGTCCGATGAAAAAACCTGATACCGTACTACTGTCTTGTTCAATCAATTTTTGCTCTGCCCCTATGTCTGCATTGATTGAATCGGCAATATTATTTTTCATCAGTCGATGAAATAACTTTGTTTTCACTTCTAAGTCAATTGCGTTATTATAACGAACGGATAAAACTGTCGCTAAAGCAGAAAGACCTACATCGACAATTAATACACCAATCATTGCGGGTATAATGTAATAGAGTAAATGGACATTGCTATTTGTCATGACTTCATCAACTAACAGCGAATACAAATAAGGAGACACCAGGGATACTCCGGTAGAAACAACAGCTACTATTTGCAGTATAAAAACCAGCGGTACAGGCATTTTAATTTGCTTTGACAGGCGCTTTAAAACGATAAATCTATTGAATTTCAAAAGTCAGTCATCTCCAATCTTTTGGCCTGTGCTGCAAACAACTCACGGAAGGTTACACTATCATGCATTAGCTGTTTAAAGTTGCCGACTGCTTCTACTTCTCCGTTTTTCAAAACAATGACATCATCTGCATGAGCAATACTGTTCAATCTATGTGAGATAATAATACTTGTCCGTCCTTCAGTTAACTCATCCAGCGCCTTTTGTACGATGCGCTCCGATCCTTCGTCAAGTGCACTTGTGGCTTCATCAAGAATGACAATTTTGGGGTTTTTATACAGTATTCTTGCGATGGCTAGTCTTTGATTCTGGCCACCAGAAAGAGAATGCCCATCTTTTCCAAGCATAGTATGTAAGCCATTTGGCAGCTTTTCAATTTCTGCTCTGAGATACGATTTTTCTATCACATTCCAAATGATAATATCTGGCACATCTGCACCGAAACAAATATTATCCTTTACTGTTACATCAAAAATAACGGCTTCCTGACTGACTAAGCCGATCATGTTTCGAACAGACGAATAGGTACATTCATCCAAGTTCTGTCCGTCAATTTTGATTGAACCGTTCTGAGGCTCAAAGAAACGAATCATAAGATGCGCCAAAGTGCTTTTCCCAACACCGGATTCGCCCACTATGCCAATCCGTTTGCCGGGAGCAATTGTATAGGTAAGATTTTTCAAAATATTAAAATCTTTTTCATATGAAAAAGAAAGATTTTTAATATCTATTTGCCCTTCGGAAACCACCAAAGGAGACAGTCCGGTATTATCTTCCCATTCCTCATCAATCAGCTTGAATACACGTTCAATAGCTACTTGACGTGCCTGGAACGCCATATTATCACGTAGGATTCGTTGAAAATTGTTTGAAACCAAATTATAATAAGCCGCTATGGTAATATATTCAGCAACATTGATGGAACCGGTTGCCACAAAAAGAGCGGATACAATATACAATATCAACTGCGCGACAAAATAGATCAGGGTGATCGTTTTATCTGATATAAAGTTAATTTTCGAATATTTAATTCCAGATTTAATAAGTTCGTTGTTTTTATTTACAAATTGCCCTTCAACAGTATTTTCCGCTGCAAACAGCTTTATTTCCCGTATGCCCTTGAGAATTTCCATTAACCACGAATTATATTCACCCTGGTTGTTTCTTAATTCTTTCGAAATTTTTTTGGTTTTCTTCTTAATTTTTTCGGTTAACAGAATAGAGGTCGGGATAAGAATAGCCATAATGAGTGCGATTTCCCACTTTAAATATGCAACAATAATAAGTGATACCATCGTTCCAATACCAGCATTGACAATGCGCATAGCATAACGCTGCAAAACATGATGGAACTCCATTGTATCGCCATTGATTGTTTGAAGTATATCTCCAGTTTTTATGTCAGTAAGTAAGGATGCCTTTAAACGCAAAACCTTCTCATAGCATTTGACACGGAGCCCGTAAATATATTTATTATTAAGTCTCTGCCAAAATTGAAGCTGCAGAAAGCCACAGAGTACTCTGCCAAGATAAACCGACGCATAAATTGCGGCTGCTGTCAGAAATACAGCCATGTTAGATTTATAGACAGCGGCATCCACTATATTTCCAAGTAGAAGGGGTAAAATTTGGTTTAATGCAAGTTCTATAAGTAGAATGATATAACTGAGTGCAAACTGCCATTTATATTGTTTAGCAACATTCCAAACTTTTTTTAAGAACTTAACTTTATGCATTGTTTTTTCCCTCCATTAAAAGTTGATAAACATATTCGCTTATGGTTCGGATTGATTTCAATAATTTGTAATTTAATCTTGAAAGCTCAAATTCTACATTAAAAAAATCCTCAATTTTAACGATAAACTCAATCATGGAAACAGAATCAAACCCATTTTCTATTAATATATCATCAAAATCCAATTTTACTGCAATCTGCTCATAAACTATTTTTTGTATTTTAACAAGAACGTCCTCTAATCTCATATTAACACCTTACTATCATCGTTATGTTTCCGCCATATGGATTCCAACAAGTATTGCTCTCTAAGCTTTTCTTTTTGAACCTTGCCCATTGCATTACGTGGAATGGATGCAAATATAAATTTATATGGCCTTTCATATGGTGGTAAACTAACACAAAATTTTTTCATTTCTGATTGACTACACCGATATCCTGGCTTAATTTCTATAATCGCCACAATTATTTCTCCTAGTCTATTATTGGGCACTCCAATAACCGCAGCGTCTTTAATAGCTGGATTTGTTTTAAGAAAGTTTTCTATTTGTATAGGATATATATTTTCGCCACCCGAAATTATCAAATCCTTATTTCTACCAACAAGATAGACAAACCCCTCATTATCTTTATATGCCATATCTCCAGTAAAAAGCCACCCATTTCTTAACGCTTTTGCTGTTTCTTCCGGGCTTTTGTAGTATCCAACCATTACCCCATCACCTTTTACAATCAGTTCGCCAACGACATTATTCTGAACTGGAGTTCCTTCATCAGAAACGATTAACGCCTCCCATTTATAACCCGCTTTACCTATTGAGCCTGGTTTATGAATATTATCAACACCAAGATGGATGCATCCTGGGCCTCCCGCCTCTGTAAGCCCGTAGTTAATATCAAATTCCTGTGCCGGAAAAACCTTAGTCCACTGTTGTACAACTTCTGGTGGAATAGGCTGTGCTCCCATATGTGTTAAGCGCCACGATTCTAAAGCATAATTTTCTAATATCACATCTCCCATATCTATAGCATCAAGAATATCTTGAACCCATGGTAACAATAGCCAAGCGATCGTAATATGTTCTTTTGAAACAATATCTATAATACGGTATGGTGACATATTATTAAGCAAGACTGCTGAGCCGCCAGACAATAAATTGCCGAACCAATGAACTTTTGCTCCTGTGTGATATAATGGCGCTGTGATAAGAAAATTATCGCTATTTGACTGATGGTGATGGTTTTGTTCCGTTTGTGCGCTTGCCAATAGTGCTTTATGTGTCAATAAAACCGCTTTAGGCAATCCAGTTGTACCAGAGGAAAAATAAATGGCGGCATTATTATCAGCCGCAATAGAAACGTGCGGATTCAATTTCGAAGACGATTCGAGGATAGAATTATACGATTCGAATTCTGGTAAAATATTGGATCCAACTTCGATATATATATAAGGGGTTGTCGAAGATGCTCTAACAGCTTTAATCTTATCTAGGAATTCGGTCGAAAAAATAATAACCGAACACTCGACAAGTTCAATACAATACTGCAGTTCAGACACATCAAAATTATAATTAAGCGGAACAGCAACAGCGCCTACTTTTAAAATACCAAAATATATAGGCAACCAATCTATGCAGTTTTTCATTAAAATAGCCACTTTACAATCTTGTGTTATATGATGAACTATTAGCCAATTGGAGAGTCTATTGGCGTTAATGTTAAACTTATGCCAAGTTATAGATTTCCTACGATAAACAACACCATTGCAAATTTCGACAAGAGAAACTTTGTCGGAATATTTTAAAGCGTTATTTTCAAGATAATCAATAATAGACATATGCTCCTCCGTCATTTTAACAATACTTTTTCCCAGTCAGGTATTTCAAATCTATTAGACTTTGGCGCTATTTCACATATGATATCGTCAATTTCTAAATCCCCATAAAAATTTGCTATTAGAAAAAGGATGGTATAAATATGGTCACCTAAGCCATTTAAGTTAGTGATTTGTAAAAACTCCTGCCAATTAATGCGCGTTTTATATTTAAGAATAAATTCTCTTATATCGCAAAACTTTATAAGAGAATAATCCTCTTGTTGCCTTTTTTTAATCTCGTAAACAAAAGTGTCTTTATATAAATGGACGCATAGCTGAATCAATTCATAGGTATAATCTAAAGAATCAAACTCAATTCCATTAATCGAGCGATTAGTGCGTGAATGTTTGAGCAATTCTATTGTAGACAAGGGCTCATTTGCTTTTCCACCTTGAAATATTGTAGTATTAACATCAATACAGTTATAAAGCCAAGGAGAAAAAGTGGAAAATGAAGAAGACTGCAAATATTTATGTTCTTGGTGCGTATTTAGGCTCCAATACAATTTTTGCTTTCGATTAGCTTCAACTAGTTGATACTCATCATTTACAAATCCTTGTACGAAGCCAACGAATTCTAGGATTTCCTTAAGTCGCGCGGCATGCTCTTTACTAATTAATATATCAATATCATTAAAATTTCTGTAAATAAAATTATCTCTACCATAGAGAGCACTTGCTATGCTTGTCCCTTTAAGAAACAAACAATTTATATTGGCTTCTTTTAATAAAGGAACAAGTATTTTAACTAAGTTAAAATACTCTGCCGCGCGCTGTTGTGTAAATATAAATCTTTCACTTAAAGTAAAGGCAACTGACTTTTTGATTTCAAATAATTTTCTTAGCGATATTATATGTTTATACAAGAGATTATGTAGCTTATGCGAACAAGCCAAAAATAGAAATTCCTCATCAATTTGCTTTTGGTTAATGGCATCCAACAATAACTGTGCATCTTCTTTTGACATTTCCATCCTAGAAATACTTTTTAATAATTGTATCTTACGGTTCACTTTTCCACCTCCTTTCCCAATAATTCATTTATTTTGTTTTTGATAGCCTCCACATTACCTTGAAAATCCTCAGCCTCTGAATTATCGATCATAATTTTATTTCTGCGTAATCGGTTGAAATTCGTATCATAGTATAATGAAGCATTAGTCAAAACGTCAATATTCTCTTTCCATGATAACTTTTTATTTCTTTGTATTAATCTTTTATAGGCAATGACAGGTGATATTTTTATATAAATGGTTAAATGTGGTATTGGCAAACATGATAAAATCATGTTTATATAGTTTATATTGGCGTTTTGAACCATAGCATATGATCTACAACACAAATCATACCGATGAGAAAGATAAAAAATATTTTTTTCGTTTTTTGACATGGAATATAGCATATCAAGCGCATAAGCAGAACTGACTAGAGTTGGGTCAAATAGATGATTTATATTTATTTCAGATCCGGTCGGGATTTTTTTTAGCGCCTGTGACAAAATGCCTTTTTTCATAGGATCAATAATTTGACACAATGTTCCATTGCTCTCCAAATAGTTTTTTAAACAGTCAATGTATGCGCTTTTGCCACAACCATCTATACCACAAAACGCAATTAGCATTTCAGCCTCCTGCAATGACTTGATCTATTGATCTTATAATTGTTGCGAACGATTCATCTAAAGAACATGAGGTATCTATTGTTTTTATATAATAATTTTCATTGGGTATGAACTCCTCATAGGTAGCTTTAATTTTTCTCAGATACACTTCGGTTTCATAATAAACCCTTTCTTTATTACGCTTTACTATTCTTTGCATGGCTTCCTTTGGATTAATTGATAAGTACAGGCAAATATCTGGCTTAGGCAAACATGCATATAAAGCAAATAGTTTATCAATATGCTGTTTTGTTGTAGCCATAGAATAAACTTTGGCGCACAGATAGTATCTATCAACGAATACAGTCGTCCCACTATTAAGCAACGGCAAAATTAAATCCATAACTGTATAGGCAAAATCACCCAGCCAAGCAATATTGCTTATATAGTCAGAAAAAACATCATGTTTTTTCCTTTTTAATTTTTTTGCAATTCGCTCCAATTCATTTGTAAAAATCCGTTCTTCAAATCCGCTTAACAAGGCAGATGAAAATAGTTTCTCGTAATGCTGAAAAACCATCTTACACAAAGTTGATTTTCCTGAACCGTCTATTCCTGAAAATGTTATTAACTTTCCAGTTTTAATCTTCATTATCCCTCACACCTTTATATAACAAAATGGGTCAATCCCGTTAATATCACCTGATTTATATGCTCTAAATCTGCAGCCAGCTCGGCACATATCATACTGATCACAATTATTACATTCATCATTGCCTTTTAAATGTCTAAACCTATATAAAATTTCACTGTTATGCCAAATATTGGACAAGGAATCGTCTCTAATATTTCCACAGATAAAATCTTTTGGAAAGTGAGAGCATGGTTTTATATCTCCTATTGGATTTATACATAAACTTTCCTTTCCGGCAAAACATCCAAATCCCAAATCCTCTATATAATCATACTCATCATCACAGAAGACATTAAGTGGAGCTTTAATCTGAATTTGGCCTCCATATTTATGCTTAATATTTTCGATATACTCTATGACGTCAACATATTCCTTATTATTTAGGATTGTTAAATCGTTGTTTTTCATGGCCCTTCCATCTTCTCTCACACAATTAAACTTAACGGTTTGACATTTATATTTTATAGCTGTTTTAATAATCTCATCAATTTCATGAATATTGTTTTTCATTAAAGTAGTTTTTATTGAATAACCGTCGTTATAATATTCGCTTAATAGCTTTAACCCATTAATCACCAGTTCATAAGCACCTTCTCCCCGTATAGAATTCATACTCTCTTTTGTGCCTCCGTCAAAGCTGACTGTTAAGTTTTTCAGCTTATACTCTTTAACCTGGGCAATTATGGAAGGCGTAAATAGCGTCCCATTGGTTGTTACAGATACATCAATATCATTTTCTTTGCAGTTACGTAAAAAAGGAAACAAGTCGGGACAAATAAACGGTTCTCCACCTGCGATGGAGATACGATTAGTTCCCAATTTTTTTATTTCTGAAATTAAACATAGCTTTTCAGCAAGTGATAATTCATCTTTCCTTTTTACCCCGGAATTTGTAAAACAATGCTTGCAACGGAGATTGCATTCATATGTAATATCATAGAATATTCTAAATGGAGCTGTCAAATGGTCTTTATACTCTTGATCTGTATTTTTTAACAAATCAATATTAAAAGAAAAAATGCCAATGGCAAACAATTGATGTAGAATTTCCATCACTTCATCGTTATTCATATGTATAGTATCTATTTTACGAGACATTAAGGTCGTAATAAAAGAATAAAGGTCGTTATCTATTGAAATGTTCTTTTTTGTTTGTGTATCATAAATGACCCCCCCAAAAAATTCTTTACTTAACTTATATCTGCTATCCATATTGTATTCCCTCCATTTGGTTGATAGCGTTGCATCGATGAACCCGTATCTGACAGAGAAATGCGCAGAATGCGTTCCTATTACATGTGCAAATCGCCTAAAAACTTGATGCGTTTCTTTGCTTTACGAAGTTTCATTATGTTCACCTCCTCTGTTCATGTTGTTGTCAGATACGGGTTCATCGATGCAACACAATTTCAAATTGTTCTATATTATACAGTTTTAGCTTTATGGTCTTTATATCGATTTATTGGGCAATTCCTGCAAATACCATTATCATGATCCCAATTCTTGTTCAGTAAGTCCGAAAATCTTCTTTTTGTTATATTGCCCCAGCATAAATTCCCCTCGCTAAACGCGCAAGGATATAAATTGCCGAATGAATCTATGTATACTGACGCATTGCCTAAAGTGCATTTGCGATCATTGTCCTTTAAATATTTTTCAATAGGCAGAGATATCTTTGTTGAAATGTTATTCATTTCACAATAACTTATAATCGAATCTAATGCTTTCATAAATTGATTAAAATCAGGAGTCACAGCATTTTCTTTTGCTCGCCCGAAATTATTGACCGAATTGACTTTTAATCTCTTAATACTATTATTATTACAAAAGTCAACCATATCAATAAGATTCTCAATATTATATTTTGAAACTGTTGTCCGAATAGATAAGTTTTTGCATACTATTGGATTTTCTAATAATTTTTTGATATTGTTTACCACTAATTTTACATCTATTCCTTTGCGAATTAAGTTAGATACATTTTGATCTAAAGCATCAAGGCTTACTGTAATATTAACATTATTAGAAGCCAAACTGTTTATAATAGCTTCATTGATAATCGTCCCATTTGTAGTAACGGATAAATCTAATTTACCATTTGTATAGTCTAGAATTCTGCATACATTTCTTAGGAACGGTTCTCCACCACCGATTGACAAATCTTTTACACCAAGTGTAACTAAATCATCAATGAGTTTCTCAATATCAGAGTATAGTATTTCATTGGGACTATTCTCGTCTATCTTTTTTGAGTTCGTAAAGCAGTACACGCAATTAGAATTACAAAAATTTGTGATATCCAAAAACACTTTAGTAATCATTTATGGTTACTCCTTATCTGCTAAATTATTTAGTATTTCAAATTCTGCGTCCAGTGTTTTATATAACGCATGACAAGAATTGAAATTTTGCTCAATATAGTTAATATCGCTATTGCTTGGTTTATTATATAAGTCAAAAATCATATAAGCTATTTCAGCTTTATGTAATCCTATGCCCCTAAACTCCAACAAGTTGTTAATTGTTCTTTGCTTGTCTGAGGCAGAAAAAACATTACACGGAAAACCCGCAAACCGATTCACTATATGGACCACACTAAAATACAAGTCGCGTGCCATTTTATTATAAAATCTATGTACCATAGGTCTGTCAGTCATAGATGCAAAAAGTAAATCCGAATTTGAATATCAGTAAATTATGACCTTTCAACAGAGGTTACAGTGTTTTAATAAAATCCTCCAAAAGCCTTGAAAATAAAGGATTTATCGCAATGTGTTCGCCTTATCTCTTTATACGGTTACACACAAGTTTACTCTTTCCCTCCTTGCTCATAAGGGCAAATGCAAGGGCAAGAAAATCTCATAACAAGATATAACAGAGTGTGGCAATCGGAGAACTGTGATGTATGTGCGAATATATTATAACGGAGGATTTTTCAATGGACAAGTATATTTACGATGATAAAAATGGTCTGTGGTATGAACTGCAAGGAGATTATTATATTCCTTGTCTTATCTTACCAACCGAAAAAGAACAACCTATCGGTTTGTGGGGACAGCGACACTTACGGTATCTGAAAGAATATCGCAGAAGCACCTACACAACGCTACTTACAAGCGGCAGACTGCACACTTACCTTGCCGATATAGATAAACAGGCACAGGAGCGTATGGAAAGGCTTACAGAGCAAATGAAACGGGCGCAGGGTATCACGGAGCAGTTAAAGGCGGAAAATGCTTTGGAATGGACACAGCGAATGAATAACATACGGGCGTGTGCGAAGGAGATTGTAGAAAAGGAAATCATCTACGCATAAGTAGAGAGCGGTGGGGAGAAATCCCTGCCGCTGATATTATCTATTGCGTCTATTTTTGATTTAGATGAAAAATCCAATATTTTCTGATGTTCAGATAAATGTCTGCGATCACTAAGATTGAATATGGTTAGGTTTTATCGTATAATAACAATAGGTAAACCGTACCGAAGTTCCATGATTTGAGGGGGGATATGTTTTGAAAAAAATAGGAATGATTTTGATGATCCTATTATTATGTACGGCTTTTTCCGGCTGTTCTGAAATAGGTAAATTAGTGCGGGATGTTAATAATCCTGATAATCCTTTAAGCGGAAAAAATACAGATGAACGCATTATAATGTGTCTCGAGGAAGAATATCCAGAACATGATTTTGTGATTGTGGAATCGTATAATAAAGAAAATGATTCAGGAAAATTTCAAGACGAAAATGGAATAGAATTTACAGTACATGGTCTGGTCTATGATAATACATATCATTTTGGATGTAGAAATGACTATTTAAAAGTTCTGTTGGAAAGCCAGGATTATCTAAAAGAGGTAAGTGATATTGCTGAAGAATATGGGTTTAGTGTTGATTATTCAGAGGAAACCATAGGGATTGAAGGCAATGAAAACGAGGATAACTCTGATTCAATAGATAGAATTTTTGAAATGGTACAAAAAATTCTAAACAGCGTTGATACTCCGCAAATTATGTACCCTAAAGAGGCTGGAAGTTTCTCTACTGGTAAAATCAACTACTACAGCATCCCATGTTGGGGACAATTAACTTGTCTATATCATATACAAGGTCATGCAGCGGTAATGACATTTCGTTTTGGAGATGAAAACATAAATGAAGAAACAATTAGAAAAAACATCACAGACGCATTGAAACAAGTTGAAAGCAATATAGAAAATGATAAATCGGATGAATAAAAAACTTAGTAGCAACATTCTTTCAAAAGTGTTTATATGTACGACACCGCCAGCAGTCACACGCTGACGGTGTTTCCTTTATCGGCTGTCTCTGTCAAAGGATTTCTTTCTCTGTCTCGGCTGGTTTCTCTGCT
>OCQB01002173.1_pt1 | contig 13725 bp, 10 predicted proteins | sample 1538631 | NCBI WGS metagenome assembly OCQB01 (sample SAMN04571713, study PRJEB22368) | human gut metagenome | biome: human gut; material: stool | host: Homo sapiens | place: Luxembourg | collected 2012-10-19
GCCCGGATATAAGAGGGCCTGTTCCCCTTCTTGGTCGATGCCATTAACGTGAACTGACTAACAATCATCACTTCTCCGTTCATATCGATTAAAGATCGGTTCATAACCCCGTTCTCATCGTCAAAGATACGCAGATTGGCACATTTCTTCACCAACCATTCGATATCCGACGATTCGTCGCTATCTTCCACTCCCAACAATATCAAAAGACCGGCTTCTATGGAGGAATGTAATTCTCCGCCTATCCGCACCGAAGCCCTCTTCACTCTTTGAACGACTACTCTCATAGGAAATTCATTTCTTATCATGCAAAGATAGAGAAAGGAGTGTACAAGATAAAACGAATACACTCGTTTTTCATTCCGAATCGCATCCTATTTTCGCATTAGACAAAGATAATGTAAATCCAAAACAGAAGCAAACTTACTTGATTATACGTAGTATAACGGCTTTCAAAGCCGGCCATAAAGGAATAGTAAATTAAAAACCTGAAAATCAAATAATTATAGTTTAAATCAAATATTTTTTTATGATTTTAGCTTTCGCCGGCCCCACGACTACCATCAAATCAGATTCCGAAGCCTCCTTAATCCGTTTCACACTCTTGAAATGAGACAGCAACAAATCCCGACTCTTGGAGCCGATACCGGGAATGGAATCTAACGCCGACTTCACCTGCCCTTTACTCCGTTTATTTCGATGAAATGTAATACCGAACCGGTGAGCCTCGTCTCGCATGTGCTGAATAACTCGCAAAGACTCCGAATTCTTGTCTATATAAAGAGGCAAGGAATCTCCGGGAAAATAAATTTCCTCTAAACGCTTGGCAATACCCACGATCGAAACTTTACCCCTCAATCCAAGAGCGTCGATCGACTCCAAAGCCGCACTCAATTGCCCTTTCCCGCCATCGACAATAATCAACTGCGGTAACTCCTCTCCTTCATCGAGCAAACGACGATACCGGCGATAAATAATCTCACGCATGGAAGCAAAATCGTCGGGCCCCACGACAGTCTTGATATCGAAATGGCGATAGTCTTTTTTCGATGGTTTCGCCTTCTTGAACACCACACATGAGGCGACCGGATTCGTACCCTGTATATTTGAATTGTCGAAACATTCCATGTGCCACGGCAATTCGGGCAACCTGAAATCCTGTTGTATCCGGGTCAATATCCGCATGACTCGCTGTTCTGGATTCAGCTTCTCGCTTTGTTTCAATCGATCTACCTTATATTGCTTCACATTCTGCTCCGATACCGCGAGTAATTTTTTCTTATCCCCCCTTTGCGGAACGACAAATTCAAGGTCAACAAAATCAGACTCCGGTAAAAACGGTACAAGAGCCTCCTTAGCCCGACTTCCGAATCGGGAACGTAACTCGGCAATACCCAATGATAAAATTTCAGAAGCAGATTCATCGAGCTTTTTCTTATACTCGATAGTAATACTTTGTACGATCGAGCCGCCTCGCACGTGCATATAATTCACAAAAGCTACCCCCTCGTCCTCATCGTAAGAAAAGACATCGATTTCGTGCAAAGCCGGATTCACGATAACCGATTTAGCTTTATACTTCTCGATTAAATCGTATTTTTCCTTAACAACCTGAGCTTCCTCGAAGCGCAGCTCGGCAGACAGAGCCGACATCTCTTCCAACAAATGGTTACTCAACTGGTGTATGTCTCCGTTGAGAATCTGACGCACCTGTTCGATATATCCGTTATATTCTTGTTCCGATATTTTGCCTACACAACACCCTTTGCAATTTTTAATGTGATATTGCAGACAAACCCGAAAACGATTTTTTTCGATATTTTCAGGTGTCAATGCATAATTGCATGTGCGAATAGGATATAATTCTCGAATTAACCCCAACACGGTTTTCGCCAAGTGTACATTGGCATACGGGCCATAATATTTCGACCCGTCCTTATAAACTTTGCGAGTCAGAAACACCCGGGGAAAATGTTCGTTACGCAAACAAATCCACGGATAAGTCTTGTCGTCTTTCAACAAAACGTTATACCGAGGCTTGTATGCTTTGATAAGGCTGTTTTCAAGATGCAAAGCATCTTCCTCGGTCTTGACGACGATATATTGAAGATCATAAATATTTTTGACGAGAATATTAGTCTTAGGCGAATCATGCACCTTATTGAAATAAGAAGACACACGACGTTTCAGATTCTTCGCCTTACCTACATAAATAATCTTTCCCGTTTTATCGAAATATTGGTATACGCCCGGGGTATCCGGTAAAAGGGCGAGCTTATTCTTAATATTTTCGTTTTTATCGATCAATCCGTATCAATATTTTATCAGAGACTCGATTTCTACATCGTTCGGAAATAAATTTCTTCCTTTCAAAAACTCCAATTCAACGAGAAAATTGACATAGACTTTCTTCGGGTTGAATCGTTTTACCAAATTATAAGCGGCCAACATAGTCCCACCTGTCGCCAACAAATCATCGTGCAATAAAACAACATCGTTTTCACAAAGGGCATCCTTGTGAATCTCTATGACATCTACGCCATACTCTTTGGTATAACTTTCCTGCCAAGTTTCAGCAGGAAGTTTTCCCGGTTTGCGCATAGGCACGAATCCGGCTCCGATACGCGTCGCCAATATAGGCCCCATAATAAAACCGCGAGACTCTATACCCACTACTTTCGTAATACCCTTTTCGGCATATATGGCAGTAAGCATATCCGACAACTCCCTCAAACAATTCGCATCTTTGAAAACTGTTGTCAAATCTCTAAAAACAATTCCCTTTTGAGGAAAGTCAACAACATCGCGAATCTTACTTTTAATAATCTCTACACTCATTTTATTTTTATTGTTTTATTCGTTCTATCCCTTTATTTAAAGGCTTTCTGGCGATTTGTTTCACGTGAAACATTAACGTCCCACCAATAGCAACAATATGTTTATATCGCTCGGCGAAATACCCGGTATGCGCGAAGCCTGCGCTATGGTTTCGGGATCTATTCTTTCCAATTTCTGACGAGCTTCGGTCGATAATGCATGTATCTGGCTATAATCGAATTTTCCTCGTATGCGAATATGTTCCAAACGAGAAATTTTATCGGCAATCATTTTCTCCCTATCGATATAACCTTGATACTTCATCTTAATCTCGGCAGCCTCTACAATTTCTTCTCTGCGATTCTTTATAACAGAAATTTCTTGTTTCAACGCAGGAACCAATGTCGAAAGTTTGACCATATCCAACTGGGGACGCAATATCAAATCGATCAATCGCACCCCCTGTTTCAAGGGAGCTGTTCCCAGAGCCTCCAACCCCCCGTTTATATAGGCCGGTTTTATAGAATAGTTTTGCGCAAACCGAATCAACCGGTCCACGCTATCCCGTTTCTCCGTCAACAAATCATATCGCTCCCGTTTCGCCAACCCCAACCGATAAGCTCGCTCGGTAAGGCGCATATCGGCATCGTCCTGACGCAACAAAATACGATATTCGGCTCTCGAAGTGAACATACGATAAGGTTCATCGACACCTTTTGTCACCAAATCGTCGATCAAAACCCCTATATAGGCTTCGTCCCGCCCCAATGTAAACGGAGCACCTCCGTGACAATTGATATGAGCGTTTATTCCGGCGATAAGCCCCTGTCCTCCGGCCTCTTCATACCCCGTCGTACCATTGATTTGTCCCGCAAAGAAAAGATTGGAAATCTGTTTAGTTTCCAAATTATGATTTAATTGTGTAGGGTCGAAATAATCATATTCGATCGCATAACCGGGACGATATATGCGCACATCTCGCAATGCCGGAATTTCTTGCAACGCCTTTATCTGAATATCCAAAGGCAACGACGAAGAAAAACCGTTCAAATAATATTCCTGCGTAGTTTCCCCTTCTGGTTCGAGAAACAACTGGTGTTCCGTTTTATCGGGAAATGTCACTATTTTTGTCTCTATACTGGGACAATAGCGAGGTCCGATACTTTGTATCTGACCGTTATACAAAGGCGAATCGGGCAGACCTGCACGCAATATATCGTGTACTTGCTCATTTGTATAAATAGTCCAACAACTACGTTGTTTCAACGGACGAGGCTGGAAATCGAGGAAAGAAAACTTGTGAAAATCGTCCTCTCCCCTCTGCTCGGTCGCCTCCTCGAAATGAATACTCCGGCCATCGATTCGAACCGGTGTTCCCGTTTTCATACGTCCGGCGGTAAAACCCAGCTCCACGAGCTGCTCGGTAATACCGTGTGATGCCGGCTCAGAGATACGCCCCCCTTGCAGTCGGGTACGACCGATATGCATCAAACCGTTCATAAAAGTACCGGTCGTCAACACCACGCATTTCGCCGTAAACGTCACGTTCATATCCGTCACCACGCCCGTCACGCGACCGTTCCTCACAAGAATCTGATTAACAGAGTCTTGCCACATATATAGATTCTCCGTATTTTCCAAAATAGAGCGCCAAGTAGCAATAAACTTGGTTCGGTCGCTCTGTGAACGAGGACTCCACATGGCCGGACCTTTCGAGCGGTTCAGCATTCTGAATTGTATCGCCGTCTCATCGGTCACAATCCCCATGAATCCGCCCAACGCATCAATCTCACGAACAATCTGCCCTTTGGCGATACCACCGACCGCAGGATTACAGCTCATCTGAGCTATCTTATTCATATCCATAGTAATAAGCAGGGTTTTCGAACCAAGATTGGCCGAAGCGCACGCCGCTTCACACCCGGCATGCCCTGCACCCACCACTATCACATCGTAATTAAAATCCATCGTATATTATTTCTCCATGACTTTTATCGAGAAAGAACCCTCCCCCGCTACATAGAAATCAGAAATATATTCAATCACCTCAGCTTCAAAGCCTCGTTCTCATGACGAGTCATCATCTCACGCTCACCCGGGCCTTTATCGTTGATACCGCACAAATGCAAAACACCGTGTATGATAATCCGATGAAGCTCTTCGTCATAATCGGTTCCGAACTGTTCCGCATTGGAACGGACAGTATCCACGCTGATAAATATATCACCGCTTATTTTATCGCCCTCGGTATAGTCAAACGTAATCACATCGGTATAATAGTCATGCTGCAAATAAGCCTTATTCACTTCGAGAATCTTCTCATCGGAACAAAAGATATAGGCTATATCGCCGCATTTCTTCCCATACCCCGAAGCGACACGACGTATCCAATCGGTCGTTTCTCTCTTTTTTATCGCCGGCATCTTGACGTCTTCGGCAAAATAACTCACAGCCATAACTTTATCTCTTTTATCTTATAAAACACTAGCAACGCGCAGCTACGGAGGCCGAATCCCCGGTTCACTCGGTTATACCGAGATACGAACCCATTTCCGCATACTCTGCAAAGATAGTGCAATTCTGCGAATAAGAATTACTTGAAGAAGAAATAAGAAACCGTAATAGCCGAAATAGCCCCTATCACATCGGCCAGCAAAGCGTAGCCGACCGCATAGCGGGTCTTACGCACCCCTACGCTACCGAAATAGACCGCCAAGATATAAAATGTCGTGTCGGTCGATCCTTGCACGGTACAAGCTACCCTACCCACAAAGGAGTCTACACCATAAGCCGACATCGCATCGACCATCATGCCCCGCGAACCGCTACCGCTCAACGACTTCATCAAAGCCGTAGGCAATGCCCCCACAAACTCGGTATCTATTCCCAACCAACCGAAAACCGCAACAAAACCCTCGACGATATAATCCATCGCTCCCGATGCCCGGAATATCCCGATAGCCACGAGAATAGCCACCAAATAGGGTATGATCATAACCGCCGTCTTAAAACCCTCTTTCGCGCCCTCTATAAAAGCATCGTAAACATTGATTCGTTTGACAAATCCCGCCACGATAAAAATTACGATAATCGTAAACAGAATACTGTTGGCTGCAAAAGCCGAATAAGACGAAATCTTCTCTTCCGGCAAAGAGGAGAAATAATAAAACACCCCACCCACAAAAGCGGTAAGCCCCAATCCCCATAGCAGAATTACCCGGTCGAATATATTGATTCGCTGTTTGATACACAATGCCAAAAGCCCCACGAACGTCGCCATGAACGTGGCGATTAAAATGGGCAAGAAAACGTCCGAAGGATTGGCTGCCCCCATCTGTGCCCGATAAGTCATCACCCCGATAGGAATCAAGGTCAACCCCGAAGCGTTCAAAACCAAGAACATCAGCATGGCATCGGTCGCCGTGTCCTTCTTGGGATTCAACTCTTGCAACTCTCTCATCGCTTTCAATCCCAATGGAGTAGCAGCATTGTCCAACCCCAACATATTGGCAGAAACATTCATGAACATCGACCCCAAAGCCGGATGCCCTTTGGGAACTCCCGGGAAAAGTCGGGAAAACAACGGACTGATCCAACGCGACAAAACAGCGACTACCCCACCCCGCTCCCCTATTTTCATAAGTCCGAGCCACAACGTAAGAACACCTGTCAAACCCAAAGAAATATCGAATGCGCTACGAGCCGAGGAAAACGAAGCATTCATAATATCGGTCCAGATTCCCGTGTTTCCATATACGAAAGTCTGTACCACCGCCACCACAAAGGCAATAACGAAAAATGCGATCCAAATGTAATTGAGAACCATGCCGAGACTGTTTTCAAATTATCTTTCTAAAAAACGAACATAGCACAAACCCTGAGTAAAAACAAATTTACTTGACGATGACAACACGTAATCTATGTTTCGCAGCTTCACTACAAAAATAGTCATTTTAAGCAAACCAACTCTTTTTCTTTCCCCAAAAAAGGATTTACACCCAACCCAAAGAACCGACAATTCTATTTCTTCCTGATTCCCGCATTCCAATTTTTATCATATACAACTATATATCAATCATTTATTCAAATTTTATCTTCCTGAGAATCGAATATTTTCCATCACCTTGCCGCCTATCCGCAAATTTTTCAATAGAGCCCTTTAAAATTAACATCTAAAAACATTGTCAAAAACAACTATTATCATAAAACCGAAAGAGAAAATTTCAGCCAATAATTTACACATTATTTTTAACTTTATTTCAACAAATTAAAATCCACACCCGCAACCTCTCCCTTATATTAAAAATTAAATTTGAACAAAAGCAAAATTTGATTCCGCCACATGCAATCTTTATCTTTGTAAAAAATCAAGCATATCCAATCATGCACACAGCACAAGACATAGAGCAAGCAATTCGGGCGGCAGCCAACCCCGACAAAGTAAAAACTCTCTCTGGATTCTTTAAAACCGGAAAAGGAGAATATGGCGAGCAAGACATATTCATCGGCATCCCCGTTCCCATGACGCGCAGTATCGTCAAACAATACTTAGATACCCCGCTCGACCAACTCGAAATCCTGTTACACAACCCGATTCACGAGTTGCGCATGGCCGCCTTGTTATGTATGGTCGAACAATTCAAAAAAGCCGATGCCAACCGTCGAGAAGCGATATACCACACCTATTTATCCAATACCGCATATATCAACAACTGGGATTTGGTCGATTTATCCGCAGCACAAATCGTCGGAGGCTATCTCGAAGAACAAGACCACACCCCACTCTATCGGCTGGCCCAAAGCAGCCTCATCTGGGAACAGCGCATTTCGATTGTCTCCACTTGGCAATGGATCCGCAAAGGCCGCTTCGACGATACGCTCGCTATTGCCGATATTCTCTTGTACAACAAACATGACCTAATCCGCAAAGCCGTAGGCTGGATGCTGCGAGAGGTCGGGGAAAAAGATAAAATCCGGCTCTGTACTTTCCTCGACACCCGTTATCGCGATATGCCTCGAACCATGCTTCGCTACGCCATTGAAAAATTCTCGCCCGAAGAACGACGACATTATATGCAAAAATAACATAAACAACGCACGGCCATATACAGGCCTTGAATGAGATTCCAAAAATCTATCGACTACAATCCCGCCACCCTCAATGAAGGAATTTAAAATGCATCTGTCCTTTATCTGCCCCGACGACAACGTTACCTCATAACTCGGTTCAGCCTATAATTAGTGAGGATATCGACTCAATAGAAATCAAAGGGAATCGTCTTTCAAATTCTCTCTTGTGTTCGCGGATAGAGATAAAAGAATATTCGAAGCAGCATCTTAGTCCTCTCCTCTTGCCGTGGTGGCTCGTGATATTACGAAGGAATCGCACGTAAATCGAAGCAGGAGCGAAGACGAAAATACATCTCAGCTTCTCTCCCTGCCGTGCCCCATAGTATTGCGGGGCATTATATTAGCCATATAGAGGAGACTCCTTAGAAACTATCGTTTCTAAGGAGAGGGGTTGAAAAAGATCATTTGATTGTAGAGTTCAACCCCCTCGCCCTGTGGGCACTCCTCCTATATTCCTTACAGGAACACCCCGTAATGCTACGGGGCACGGCAAAGGGAAGAGGGAGATACACTACCCTATTCCTGTTATCGAAAGCATTCACACTTCTCCCTTGTGTTTTGAGCAAAATATAGGGGAGAAGGAGTAATACACTCTGTATAGAAATTTAAACAAGAATCAAACTCTCCCCAAAAGTTCGGTACGCGGTTATCTACAAAAATTCCATAGCTAAAATACATGTCTACCCCTCGGATTCTCTACTGAACTCACAGCTCAGGTACACCGGCTTACCCTCTACTCTTTTCACAAAAAAAACGGGAACTTCGCGAAGCTCCCGTTTTTAAACACATGATGAATTCTATTATTTAATAACCAAGCGATGGTTGTGTTCGTTGCCGTTTAGAGTGATACGAATCAGATAGATTCCGGGATTCAAACCTTCCACAGAAACAGATTGTGCAGGCATAGCGACCTCTTTTACCAAGCTGCCTTGCAAATCATAAATAGCGATATTCGAAACACCTTCCGTCAAGTTGATATTGCCTTGCGCAGGATTAGGCCAAAACAATTTCTCAACAGCTACACGCTCTATCGACGTGGCTTTCTCCACTTCATAGGAGCCGATGGCCGGATTAGTCGCCGAACGAGATTTGCCGCGTTGGTCCACTGTGGGAACACCTTCTACCACAATACCGGCTCCGGCTGCGATACCGTCGGCTGCAATAGCGATATTTTTGGTCGTACCCTCATTGAAAGCCGGAATAGGTTCATCTTCCGCAAACAGTTTCTGATCGGTATAAACTACATTATCCACAAATTCGTCGGTAGTTACAGGTGTACCTTCGGCTATCGTACCGTAAATATTATGGCTACCTACAAGCGTACAATTGTTATGCGTATACACATCAGCAATACCGCTTACACCACCGACAACAATATTATTATACAAGTTGAAACCACCATTCGATGCAGAGTGGATACCTGTGCCATACGATTCATTCTTCAACTCGTTCCCCACAAATGTACTGTTGTAGACATTAATGGTAGCGGCTTGACAAGCCAACGCTCCACCACCACCGGTACCACCTACATTTTTGTAGAAAGTACAATTCGTGAAAACTCCATCGGGCACTTTCGCAAGAATAGCACCACCATGAGCCGTACAAGTATTTTCCCCGAAATAGGTATTCGACACCTTACAGCTGTTAATATCTGCCGCCTTCATTGATGCATACCAAGCTCCACCAGAGCCACCACTACCTTCTACTGCATTACCTTCAAAAGAGCAATTCTCAACAGTAACATCACCCATCCAAGTAAGCAATGCCCCACCGCCACCTTTTGCTGCCGTAGACTTATTTTGGGTAAAGGTAGAATTTTTAATAGTCAGAACTCCATTTGTCGCAATATCATCTTTTTGACCTATTGCACCCCCATAACGAGTCGTTGAATTTTGAGTAAACGTACAATTCACTATTTCCGCCGAAGCTCCTGCTTTTTGCAAGAATATGGCACCTCCGTCACTCTTAGCACCGGTAACCGTATTACCCGTGAAAACACAATCGGTAAAATAGTTAGTGCTACCCGAACAAGCAACGGCGCCACCGTGAGTCGTATTGGTATTATTCTCAAACGTACAACCCGTAAAACGACCCGTCACACCGCTGTTGGTATATAACGCACCACCGGCACTCGTACCCGAAAGGCCTTTAAAAATACAGTTCGTAAGCGTAATATCGCCGCATGCCATAATACCGGCAGCATAACCGTTTTTCGCCTTTTCGAAAATCAGGTTCTCGCCGGTGAGCGTACCGTTCTTACCGACCAAAATAGTAGCCGACCAAGTAGCCATAGTCGTTTCCGTATCGACCAAAGCCGTACCGTCACCACCGTAGAGCGTACAGTTTTTCAACGTAAGCGATATTAATTCCGCTCCATCTTCGGGTTTGTAAAGCCCGATTTTAAAAATACGATAATTAGAGACTCCCGGCTCGGCCACAGAAATCGTTTTTCCTTTACCGTCGATAGTCAGGTTTTTGTCTATCAAAATCGTTTCGGGAATCGTAACGGTGGTCTCATCACCGATAGACAGCTCGATGACCGACCGGGGCATTCGCCACGACATAAGGGAGAGTTCCTTCTTCGTCTACACCTCCCGATGTTTTGGTCACCAATAAATTTTCGGCAAAAGCCGTACCCGAAAACAAAAATAGAGCACAGCTCACTAAAAGTAATTTGTTTTTCATAATAACACTTTTTAGAATTGACAAGAAATGAAATAATTATTTTTGTGCAAGTATAATATTTTTTTATTTATATACAAAGTATTTCGTTTACTTTCTTTCTAAATTCTATAATTTTCTATTTGAATCAAAAATGAAACATAAAAGAAAAAGAAATGAAACACAAACACACAAAAAAAGGAGTGGCGATTGCCACTCCTTTAACCCTTACGATAGGAAATCTATTATTTCTTCATAACTTCTGCCACCTTTTCCTTCATTGCCTCTTCGCGCAAATCGCGAGCGACAATCGTACCGTCGGGAGCAAACAAAATGATGTGAGGGATTCCTTGAATACCGTATAATTCGGTAGGAATCTGCTGTGCATTAATAATCTGAGGCCAAACGATTCCCAGTTCCTTTATAGCTTTTTGAGTATCTTCTACTTTATCCCAAACGGCTACGCCCAAGACATCGAGTCCTTTACTATGATATTTATCGTACAACTCCTTGATATTAGGAATTTCGGCTCGACAAGGACCACACCAAGATGCCCAGAAGTCTACCAAAACATATTTTCCTTTTCTTACATAATCAGAAAGCGAAACCTTGCTGCCGTCCGGTTGCTCGATCGTGAAATCGGTAAACATAGCGCCTTCGGCCGTCTTTTTCAATATCTCCTGTTGCTGAATCATCATTTTTATAAGCGGATTGGCCTTCAAAGTTTCGCCGGCGAGATTGAGCACGGAATCGAATTGAGCCGGTTCCAAATTCCAGTTGGCAATAGCCCATGCACCTACGGCATTATCTTTATTTCTATCGAAATTCTCGGACATTACTCGGTTAAATTCGGGCATAATAGTATTCGTTTGGAAGTCTTGCCAAGCTTCGCGAAGCTCTTCTTCGGACAATCCTTTCTGCATAATTTCCTGTTGTTTGGCGATAATCGTATTCTGCAAAGAATCCATATCGGACATAAACAAAGCGAAACTATCGTTCAGAGGAGTACCCGAACGTTTATCGGTCTCTCCCATTTCAACAGCGATATCGCCGTTTTCAAGAACCAACTCCATACGATACGGACGTGATTGTATCTGGCAAATCAATGCGGTATCCGCTTTACCGGTAAACGTAAACTTACCATTGGCAATCACCGCGCTATCCAATACATTGCGGGATGCCATATCGGTCAAATAAACTTTATTTCCGTTCAGCGTTGTATCGGAAACCGTTCCGTTAATCGTGTAAGAAGACGGATGCGTACCACAAGACACAACCGTTGCAGCCGTAATGGCCAATAAGAAAAAATTACTGTTCTTCATATTTATTTTTATTGATAATTGTAACAAAAAAACGACGCAAAACGAAAACAACGGCAAGCTCGTTCGATCAAGCCGAGTGTAGCCTATTTTCGCGCTTATTGCAAAGATAGATATATTTTAAGAAAAAACACACGATTTACTTTCTTTAAGCATTCGGGAGTTTCCCCGGCAACAGACTATACATTAAAGAAATATTTCCTTATTAGCTTGTTTATTCCGCATACTTCATTTAATTTTGCATGGTGTAAATTTGCATAAATTTCATTTACAACAAATAATAACTTAAATTCAAATCCTATGTGGTTAAGTAACTCGTCCATAGGACGAAAAGTAGTCATGAGTATTACCGGACTCTTTCTCGTCCTATTTCTAACGTTTCACATGTGTATGAACTTAGTGGCGTTAATCAGCCCTGCCGGCTACAATGCCGTTTGCCAATTTTTGGGAGCCAACTGGTATGCTTTGGCAGGAACTGTCATTCTCGCTGCCGGAGCCGTTCTTCACATTGTCTACGCATTTTGGTTGACCTTGCAAAACCGGAAGGCGCGCGGTAACGACCGTTATTTGGTGAACACTCGCCCGCAAACCGTAGAATGGGCATCTCAAAACATGCTCGTTTTGGGTATCATCGTTTTGTTGGGATTGGTTTTGCACCTCTTCAACTTTTGGTACAAAATGCAGCTCAACGAAATCGTCGGTCATTTGCCCGAAGTAAATCCTCACGACGGAATCGCCTTGATCCGCGAAACATTCGGTTGCCCGATCTATGTAGTTATTTATCTCATTTGGTTCGTTGCTTTGTGGTTCCATCTCACTCATGGATTTTGGAGTGCCATGCAAACCATCGGTATCAATAACCACGTATGGTTCAACCGTTGGAAATGTATCTCCAACATTTTCGCAACAATCATCTGCTTAGGCTTTGCCGCCGTTGCCATCTCTTTCTATGTGATGAGCCTGACCGGTTGCGGAACTTGCACCCTTTAATAAACCAAACTATTTATTCACAGAAAAACAATTGTTATGTCTACCATAGATTCTAAAATACCCGAAGGCCCATTGGCCGAAAAGTGGACCAATTATAAAGCTCACCAAAAATTGGTGAACCCGGCCAACAAACGCCGTCTTGACATTATCGTCGTAGGTACGGGGCTTGCCGGTGGCTCTGCTGCCGCCACTCTCGGCGAGTTGGGTTTCAATGTATTGAACTTCTGCATTCAAGATTCACCTCGTCGCGCCCACTCTATCGCCGCTCAGGGAGGTATCAACGCCGCCAAAAACTATCAAAACGACGGAGACTCGGTATATCGTTTATTCTACGACACCATCAAAGGTGGCGACTATCGTGCCCGCGAAGCCAACGTTTACCGTCTGGCCGAAGTATCGAACAACATCATAGACCAATGCGTGGCACAAGGCGTTCCCTTTGCCCGCGAATATGGGGGTCAATTGGCTAACCGTTCTTTCGGTGGCGCTCAGGTATCTCGTACATTCTATGCCAAAGGCCAGACCGGACAACAGCTGTTGTTAGGTGCATATGCATCGCTCAACCGTCAGGTGAAAAAAGGTACGGTAAAACAATTTACACGTTACGAGATGCTCGACCTCGTGATTATCGACGGTCGTGCGCGCGGTATCATCGCCCGTAATCTGGTTACCGGAGAGATTGAAAGATTCGCGGCACACGCTGTCGTTATCGCTACCGGCGGATACGGAAACGTTTATTTCCTTTCGACCAACGCTATGGCATCGAATGGCTCGGTAGCCGTTCAATGTTATCATAAAGGCGCTTATT
>OCQB01002174.1_pt1 | contig 13713 bp, 10 predicted proteins | sample 1538631 | NCBI WGS metagenome assembly OCQB01 (sample SAMN04571713, study PRJEB22368) | human gut metagenome | biome: human gut; material: stool | host: Homo sapiens | place: Luxembourg | collected 2012-10-19
TATCTGTTTTTCGTTTTCGCGGTTCTTGCCGGACTGCTCGCCGGCGCGGCGCTCATGGTCGCCGCTTCAAAGCGGATCACCGGCGCGGCGGAAAAGAACAGCGAGGTGCGGGAAGCGCTCTCGGTTTTTTCTCCCGAACCCGTTCTTCCTCCGGACACGGACGGCTTTTCGATTTCCATGCTCTGCGACCGCTCCGCCTTTTCATACTTCTCCGGACAAGAGGAGGAGGGCGGTGCGCTCGCAAGGCGCGTATGGCTCCGAAATGCCCACCTCGAAGCCGAAACTGGCAGTACGCTGAATACGTACCTCACATCGGATTTTTATGCCGACGCTACGGCGGATATCCTTTCCGGCGACCGCGTCTACAACCTTTACGCCGCAGACGCGGCAAGGAGCTTATCCAAACTGCTGGCCGCCGGCCATTTGGTGGACACGTCGGACAGCGCATACATCCGGCAGACGCTCCCCTGGTACGATCAAAACGGGATGGACGAGCTTTCCCTGTTCGGGCAGCGGTTTCTGATTTCCTCTTCGGCGCTCGACGCGCGGAGCGGCGCGACCGTTCTTTTATATAACCGTTCGTTGCTTCGTACTCTCGAAAATATGGAAAACACCGCGATGTCCCTTTCCGCCTCGGCGCTCGACGGACTTTTTACGCTGGAGGAACTACTTGCCGTCAGCAAAACGGCAGCCGCCGCCTATGCCGCGCCCGCGTCCGCGCCGACGCTGCTGGACGAACTGACCGTCGAGCCGGATACGGCTAAAGAAAGCGCACTGCGCGCCGCATCAAACGTGCTGTACGAAGCGGGCGCGCCGGGGGACGATGCCGCTTTTTATGGGCTGTCGTTTGGCAGCGAGCACACGTTTGCCTTGTACAGCGCGCTTGGCGGCAGCTTTGCCGAGTCTACGTCGGACACGCCCGCGGTCTCCGTTTCGCTCGATGCGCTGCGTGAAACGCTTTTCGGCGTGATCTCCCTTTCGCTGGAGGCCAGCGTGACTGTCCATTCCAGCGCGTTTGAAAACGCAGGAGCGCTCTTTGGCGTGGCAAAACTCTCCGAAATCGAGACGGTAAAAACCGCAATCAGCGACATCGGTCTTCTGCCCATGCCGAAACCGGGCGAAAAAGACGAATACCGCTGCTTCGTAGACCTCCGGGGCACGCCGGTGATGGCGATTCCCGACGGCGCGGCCGATATGGACAAGCTTGAATATTTGATCGACCGCATGGCCTTTTTGTCCTATGGCTATATCGAGCCGCTTCTGCGGCAGAATCTCACGCAGGGCAATCCGGACGATATGCAGGTGCTGGAACTGATCTATGACAGCGCGATATACGACTTGGCCAATCTGTTCGGGTACGGCAGCATTGAGCGGCTGCTGTCCGATGCGCTTGAAAAAGGGACGGCCGAAAACCTTACGCTCGACTATTACAACCGGCAGACGCTCTACGAAAAGGCGTTCGAAATCATTGGGAAACGGCTTTCAAAGCCGCCGGACGCCTAGCGCCGGGTGAAGGCGCAAAACGTCCCGCGATGCTGCGATTGCTTTTATAGCTCTGTATGGAACGCTGTCACAAGCGCTGCCGTGCACGAATTTTGCAAAACGGTATTTTGCGGAACGTCGTGAACAACGTTCCCTACGCAGTATGATTTCAGTTGCGTATGCATATGCTTTGATCCATGTTTCGCTTTTGTAGGGAACGCTGTCCCCAGCGTTCCGTGCACAAATTTTCAAAGCGGTATATTACGGAACGTCGTGGACGACGTTCCCTACGCAGTGCGATAAAGAGAATCATCAGAGCTTCATATAAATTTCTATATAAATTCAGACGGACTCCAAAGGAGACAAAAAACGATGGCACAGTTATTACAGCAAAACGACGTACGCACCTGCCGGTGCGGTGAACTGAGCAGGGCGGACCTCGGGAAAGAGGTCTGCCTGATGGGCTGGGCGCAGAAACAGCGCGATCTCGGCTCCCTGATCTTCATCGACCTGCGCGACCGCAGCGGCATCGTACAGCTTGCCGTAGACGAAACGACCGAACAGGACGCTTTTCAAAGGGCGTTTTCCGTCCGCAGCGAATTTGTCCTTCTGGCGCGCGGCGTCGTGCGCGCGCGGGGAGAGGCGGCGGTCAATAAAAACCTGCCGACCGGAGAAATCGAGGTGGCCGTGCGCGAACTGCGCATCCTCTCGGCGGCGCAGACGCCGCCGTTTGCGATCGAAGAAAACAGCAACGTCCGCTCTGATCTTCGCCTGACTTATCGCTACCTCGATCTGCGCCGTCCCGATTTGCAGCGCAACATTCTCGCGCGCTCGGCGATCACAAAAATCGCGCGCGATTATTATGCCGAAAACGGCTTTGTCGATATTGAAACCCCCGCCCTAATCAAGCCGACGCCCGAGGGCGCGCGCGATTATCTGGTGCCCAGCCGCGTGCATCCCGGCAAATTCTATGCGCTGCCGCAGTCGCCACAGCTGTATAAGCAGCTTTTGATGGTCGCGGGCTTTGACCGCTATTTTCAAATCGCCCGCTGCTTCCGCGACGAAGATCTGCGCGCCGACCGGCAGCCCGAATTCACACAGATCGACGTTGAGATGTCCTTTGTCCGGCAGGACGACGTAATCGATGTGACCGAAGGCTTTTTGAAACGGCTCTGGAAAGAATTTCTCGGCGTCGATCTTGCCACGCCCTTTCTGCGCCTGACCTACAAAGAGGCGATGGAGCGCTTTGGCTCGGACAAGCCGGATATGCGGTTCGGTTTTGAGCTTTGCGATATTTCCGATCTGGTCCGCAATACCGAATTCAAGGTGTTCGCCGGGGCGCTGGCCGCGGGCGGCAGCGTGCGCGCAATTAATGTCCGGGGCGGCGCGGCCTTTTCGCGCAAGGAGATCGACGCGCTCGGTGAATTTGCAAAATCCTACCGCGCGCGCGGACTGGCTTTTGCAAAATTTTCCGGCGGCGAAGTCTCGTCCTCGTTTGCCAAATTTTTGACGCCCGAAGAAAACGCAGCAATCGCAAAACGCCTCGGTGCCACCGACGGCGATCTGATCCTGATCTGCGCGGACAAAGACGCCGTCGTATTCGATGCGCTCGGCGCGCTGCGCGTCGAGTGCGCAAAGCGCCTCGGCCTGCTCGACCCGCACGACTATAAATTTCTCTGGGTAACCGACTTTCCACTCTTCGAATATTCTGAAGAGGACGGGCGCTACTACGCAAAACATCATCCGTTCACAATGCCAAATCCCGACGACCTCGACAAAATCGAGCGTGCGCCCGGTGAGGCGCGTGCCGTCGCCTACGACATCGTGCTCAACGGAACCGAGCTTGGCGGCGGATCCATCCGGATCCATGATCCCGAGATCCAGTCCCGCATGTTCCGCGCGCTTGGCATGATCGAAGAAGAGGCTTCTGAAAAATTCGGTTTTTTGCTCGAGGCGTTCAAATACGGCGTTCCGCCGCACGGCGGCATGGCCTTTGGCCTCGACCGGCTGGTGACGCTCGCGCTCGGCCTCGAGGATATCCGCGACGTGATCGCTTTCCCCAAGGTGCAGAACGCTTCCGAACTGATGTCCGGCTGTCCGTCCGCCGCTGACGCGGCGGCGCTCGGCGAGCTTTCCATCGCGGTTACGCGCGAAAAGGACGATGAATAATTCCGGTATTCTGATCGTCGATAAAGGGGCTGGGTGCACGTCGCACGACGTCGTAAACCGTCTGCGCCGTCTATACGGCACAAGGCAGGTGGGGCATACCGGGACGCTCGATCCAATGGCGACCGGCGTTTTGCCGGTGCTGATCGGCCGCGCGGTCAAAGCCTCCGAGTACCTGACCGCGCACGACAAGCGCTATGAGGCAAAATTTTTCCTCGGCGCGGTCAGCGATACCGGCGACAGCACCGGCGTCCTCACAGAAACAGGCGCGCCGCTCCCTGAAACGGACGCAGTGCTCGCGGCGGCGGCCGCCATGCGCGGACGCAGGCTTCAAACCCCGCCAATGATTAGTGCGGTCAAAGTCGGCGGAAAGAAACTGCTCGACTACGCAAGGCAGGGGAAAACGCTCGACGTGCCACCGCGGGAAATCGAAATCTACGATATAGAGGCGGCGCCGGACGGCCCGAGGACCTACGCGCTCTCCCTGTCCGTCTCGAAAGGCACCTATGTGCGCACCGTGATCTCCGAAATTGGCGAAACGCTGGGCTGCGGCGCGGTCATGACCGCGCTGCGGCGCACAAAATGCGGCGGCTTTTCACTGGACGCGGCGCATACGCTCGAAGAAATCGAAGCCTTTTGCGCCGAGGCACGGGACGCGCTGCTTTTACCGGTTGAGGCTGCATTTTCCGCCCTGCCGCAGTTGAAGCTGCCTGATTTTTACGCAAGACTGTGCAAAAACGGCTGCGAAATCTATCAAAGCAAGCTCGGAATCGCGCTGCCCGAGGGCGCGCGCCTGCGGCTGTATGATGCAGACGGTTTTTTCGGGCTGGGCGAAGTGCGCGAATACCTCGCGGGCAGCGCCATCAAAATGATTAAGCTTTTTGTACTATGAAAGGTTCGGTTCCATGCAGAAACGCACAGATTACAACGGCGTAACCTACTTTTATTCCGAGGCGCTCTACCCCATCCGCCACGGCTTTTCCACAAGGCTCGGCGGGCTTTCGCGCGCAGAGCACACAAAGTCCTTAAATCTCGGTTTTTACCGCGGAGACAAGGATATTATCGTACAAAAAAATATCGAGCGCTTCTGCGAGGCGGTTGACGTCGATCCGCATACACTGATCGTCATGCCTCAGATCCACTCTTCAAAAGTCACGACGGTGAACAAAATGCTCGGCGGCCACGGCATTTACACGCCCGCTTCGTTCGAGGGCGACGCGCTGGTCACCGATTCGATCGGAACCGCGCTTGGCGTTCGGGTGGCCGACTGCGTGCCGGTCCTGCTCGCCGATCCCGGCGCAAAAGTCATCGCCGCCGTCCACGCCGGATGGCGCGGTACCGTCGGCAACATCGTCGGGAAAACGGTCGCAAACATGTGTTTTCTCGGTGCATGCGCCGAAGATATCCGCGCCGCGATCGGTCCGCACATCTCCATGGCACGCTATGAAGTCGGCGAGGAGGTCGCAAAGCGCGTGTTGGAAGTTCTCGGCGAAGACCGCCTGACGCTGCGCCATCTCCGCCCCGCAGAAGAGCCGGGCAAATTTCTCTGCGATCTTGGCGAAATCAACAAAACGCTCCTGATCGCGGCGGGTCTGCCCGAAGAAAACATCGATCTTTCGGATCTATGCACTTTTTCGCATCCCGATCTGTTTTATTCGCACCGCCGCATGGGCGACAAGCGCGGTACGATGATGGGTCTGATCGCGCTGTAATCTCAAAGAAAAAACCCTTCTTTTACCTTTCCAAAAAGGCAAAAGAAGGGTTTTTTGGAGCAAATTACATATAAGTTGCAAACTTTGCTCTCTTTCTGTGTTTATTGCAGAACGCGGATGAAACGCCGGACCCATACGCCGGAAATTCCCATAGAAATAAACCGAACACGGAAAAAACCCGCGTTTTCTCCCTTTTGTCTGGCATTGCGGGCTTTCGCGGAGATCGCAGACAGGAAAACCATAGAAAAAACCGGAACAAGCATGCAGAGTTGTTCCGGTTTTTTCTTTTAAATTTTGTAAGCTTATGACACAACACTCAGTAACAATATTATTTTATCACAGATGCATGCGCTTGTCAATATATTTTTGGTAATTTATGGAAATTTTCTCTTTGTTAAAAGAATTCTTAATTTCATATCCCATTTAAGAACATCTACAAGGATTATGTCAAAGCATTAATGATATTATGAAAGATAGCGATACGCCGTGCTCCGCGCGATTTGCCGTCATTTCCTCGCGCATCTTTTGCGGAAGCTGTACCGTTTGCATTTCTTTGCCGTATTCATGGTCTTTTCAACTTTAAACATGTTTGCCCCTCCAAAAATTTAAATCTATATATGCAAATACGTGATTTCGATTTTTTCGTGCCCTGTTCGTATTCTTTGATATACGATCTGCAAAGCTGCTCTAGTAAATTACTGATGCTTTTCGTCTCCTCTTTCGCGATATATCGTAATTTTCTAAATCTCTTCTTCAAGATGAAATGTAACCGGCGTTTTATTTATCGGCATATAAAATTTTCCTTTCCCGCGTACGTAAAATTTTATAAGACTATACGGTATCGTTATAATTTTACTTCCGGTGTATGGCCAAATATTCCGCAAGCCTGCGCCGCAGCGGCCTTTTTATCGGAGTGCAGAAATACACTCGCTTTTGTAGGGAACGCTGTCCTCAGCGTTCCGCATTTTGCCGCTTTGCAAAATTTGTACACGGAACGTCGAGGACGACGTTCCCTACAAAGTTGCGCAAAATTAGTTTTCCATATGATCCAGAGTGTATCGGTAGCATTGTAAAACTAAAGTGTTAAACGATACGTCATTTTGATCGGCAACGTCCTGAAGTTCATTCGATAGACTTTCGGTAAAACGAATCGTTCTAGGTTTATTGGCTTTTTTAAATTCATTTATAACTTAAAACATAATCCACCTGTACCTTGTTATTATCGTTGTTATTTTTGTACAACTATGAGTATATAATAGTTTGCATCAAAAATACACCGATTAAAAGGATCATATTAAAACAATTTATTGTTATTTTAAATGAGAGGGGAACTTTTATACGGAAACTCTTGGCATAAAATGAATCATTCGACGTTCTATGTGTCACTCGCGAAACGGCAGTCCTGTATATCCTGCTAGATGTTGGATGCATCCGCTGTCACGATTTGTAATAAATTGAAAATAATTTCAATTTATGGCAGAATGATGTAAAATCAAAAACCGTTTTAGTATAAATTTTTCAGTGTTTCGACAATAAAATCTGAAATTTTCCCCTATTTTTTTGTTGACCATTGCTAAATTTTATGCTAACATATTAGACAATATTTGTAATGTTTTTAAAGATATATTGTAGTTGTTACTTTTTTAGGAAAATATTAAAATTATATAGAGGAGATTGTTATGGAGTTCTGTTTATTGCTTAAAAACAAAAGAGAGGCTGCTGAATTATCTATTAAAGAATTGGCGCAAAAAACAAATATTTCCGAGACGACTTTGCAAAAATATGAGGACGGAACGTCGCTTCCTACGATAGAGGGACTGGTAAAACTTTGCCATGCGATTGGCACAACGCCAAATGAAATGTTAGAAGACGTATCGTTTTCAGATCAGCGTAATAATATTTGCGGCACGCAGCCGCCCAAGCGGGAGGCGCCAGAGGCGTCCTTAAGCAAGGAGGAGAAGATCAAATATTTATCTTCCTTAAAAAAAAGCGGCGTACGCCTATATGCGGCTCTTGTGCAGAGAAAGTTAGGCGTTGGCTATTATGAAGCGTTGGAGTTATTAGAGCTTGTTAAAGCAAAGGAATAGAAAATGACGAAACACAGCATAGAAAAATATAAGCCGAGCGCATATTCATATTGGATGAATACTGATGCTTGCGTTATTTTATATAACTCGATTCAGGGTGTTGGAAGTATTAAAAAATATTCAAATGCCTATAAGGACAAAGTATTAAATTATCTTAAAAATGAAGAAATATATTATGAAGATGATTTGATTTTGAACTCGTTAATTGAGAATAAGTACGTCGTTGCCGCTGATTGTGATGAAGCGTTGCTTCTTAATCATGTATATTTAAATTGCGTCAATAGCAGCATTCTTCATTTGGTGATTTTGCCGACTGAGCAGTGCAATTTTAGATGCAAATATTGTTATGAAAGCTTTTCGCGCGGAAAAATGTCATTTGAAACGCAAAATGCAATTATAAAATATGTGCGGCTAAATATTTCTAAATACTCTGGACTTAAAGTTTCTTGGTTTGGAGGAGAGCCGTCCCTTGAAATTGGCACCATTTGCGCAATGTCGCAGGAATTTATGCAGATTTGCAAAACAGCAAAAAGGAAATATTGGGCAAATATCACATCAAATGGATATTTGATTACTCTGGACAATTTTATAAAATTATATAAAGCAAATGTATTTGATTATCAAATAACAATTGACGGCGTACAGAAAACGCATGACCGGCAACGAGTATTAGGAAATGGGAGCGGATCTTTTGACAGGATCATAAAAAATTTGCAGGATATAAAACAAAACAGCCAATGCAAGCATTGGCGTATCACAATCCGTACAAATTTTTCGAAACCGATTTATGAACATATAGAAGAATATATTTCTTTTTACCATACTCAGTTTGGAGATGACAGCCGATTTGCTTTTTTGTTCCGTCCGGCAGGGAATTGGGGCGGAGAAAGCGTTCAATCCTTTTCGGGGAATTTATTACATACAGATGGATTTGTTCAGGTTTTTCAAAGTATGCTTCGTCATCCAAACACGCTTGATATCTCCCGTCATTTATCGTTTTTAAATCCGGGAGGTTCTATTTGCTTGGCCTCTCAGGCCCATACTTTTTTAATTGATAGTGTGGGCACAATCAGAAAATGCAGTTGTCATCTTGATGATGAAGAAAATAAGATCGGTTGCGTCATGCCAAATGGAACCTTTCATATTGATCCTTATGATTACAGTAAGTGGGTTCAAAGCAGATGGAATGTGGAAAAATGTAAGGGCTGTTTCTTTTTGCCGGCTTGTTTAAATGGATCTTGTCCAGCCAATTATATTCTGTCGCGTAATGATTCCGATAAGTGCTATGTTTATGAAAAAGTATATCTCGACTATATTTTTTCTATATTGGACAAGGAAGGACAAATACCGGAGGTAAGCGTATGAGAGATATCTTGCTTAATGTATTCAATGATCTCGGAATTTCGATTGACAGTAGCGAAATCAATAGCGATTTTGATGTATCCGCGTATTTTATTGATTCCATTCAGTTTATCTCATTTATTGTTGAAGTGGAAAAAGTATTAGGTATTGAACTCCCAGATGAGTTCTTGCTGTTACCAAATTATAGCTCGTTCAATGCACTGTGCTGTGCGTTAATGAACATAAGTGAAAAAGCAAAGGAAAACTTATGTGAAAAAGGAGGTGAAAATACGTGAAAAAAGAATTGGTAAAACCGATTCGTTTGACTGAAAGCACAAAAGTACTGCTTTATCTTGGCGAAGGTTGTAATGTTGGAAACGGCTGCGGAGATATCGGTGCTGATTGCTATGTTGGCAACGGATGCGGAGCCGGAAATTCGTGCTGAAATAGGCATTGCGGTGCATTGAACGAGTTTTGGTAAGGGAAGGCCGTCCTTATAAAATTCATGCTGCGGATTGATGTACGGAAAAACGCACGTTTTTAAACTATACATGGTTTTATGAGCCGATAGGAGCGGTATATTTATGAAAAAAACATGGACGAGCCTTTGTTTTATGTTTCGGTATGCATGGTCTCTGGACAAATTGTATTTATTGCTGAGGATACCCATTGTCATCGTGTCCTCGCTCAAACCGTTTATTTTAATCATTTATCCGGCGCGGATCATCGACTGCATCATGAATCAGGCAGAGCCGGGCGCGATCAATCGATATATCGTCGAGATGGCGCTGCTGCAGCTTTTGGCTGGATTTCTTCTGCATCTTTTTAATAAGCTGCTGACAAACCGCTACAATTCTTTTGAACACAAGCACGCGTTGGCGATGGGCAGAAAAATCATGAATGTTTCGTATCCGATAACCGAGGATGCCGAAACGCTGAATTTGGTTTCCAGGATAGAGAAGATCGGCTATATAGAAAAATCATTTGAGTCGATGTTTTCGTTTGTTTCGTGTTTGATTACCATCATGGGGCTTGTCTGGGTATTGGCGAAGGTAAATTTGCTGATTATTATCACCATTGCGGTGGTGCTTGTAATCAATATCGTATTGAACCGAAAATTAAAGATGCAGAACTACCAATGGCAAAAGGATGCGGCGCCGTACAGGCGAAGGAATAGCTATTTATTGAGACTGATGTATGGATTTCAGTATGGCAAAGAAGTCCGGGTCAACGAGATGGAACCTTATTTGACCGGGAAATATCAAGCGTTTTCTGACGAATATTTAGCCAAAATGAAAAAAGTTGGCGATAAATTTTTTGTAATCAAGAATTTGACGTCGCTGGCCGGAACCATACAATTGCTGGTAGTCTATATATCGCTGGCGGGAAGCGCGCTGGCGCAGACCATCACCATCGCGGAATTTACAAAGTTTATCAGCGCAATCAATTCCCTGTCGTCCTCACTGATTAAGCTGTCAAACGGCTTTGTGGACATCCGAAACAATTTCAACTTTGTGGAAGATTTGATGGAATTCTTTTCTTTGGAAGAAGACGTTTTGAAATCGAAGAAACAAGAACTGAGCGGCAAGGCGCTGACCATTGAGTTTCAAAACGTGAGCTTCAAGTACCCGAACACCAACCATTATGCGCTGGAAAATATTTCGGTTACCATTTCGCCAAAATCAAAAGTTACCATTGTAGGGCTGAATGGATCGGGCAAAACGACGTTTATTAAGCTGATGCTGGGCTTGTACAAACCGACGTCCGGGAAAATCTATGTGAACGGCGTAGATACCAGCGAACTAGATTCCAAAGAATATTTGAGGCATTTTTCCTGCGCGTTTCAGGATTTCCGGATGTTTTCCTACCCCATTCGGGAAAACATCATTCTGATGCAGGAATACGATGAAAAAGCGTTGGAAAAAATCATAAATCAATGCGAACTAAAGGACGTTATAGAAAAGCTGCCGCTGAAGTTGGAAACGCCCATTTTCAAATTTTTGGACGACGCGGGCGTGGAATTTTCCGGCGGAGAGACGCAGAAAATTGCGATTGCGCGCGCTGTTTATAAAAAGTCCAGCGTCGTCATTTTAGACGAACCCCTCGCCTCGCTCGATCCGGTTTCCGAATATAACATGTATTACGGCATTGACAAAATGGTAAACGACCGCACCTGCATTTTTGTATCACACAGACTGTCTCTCGCAAGAAGCTGCGATAACATTTTGGTCTTTGACCATGGACATGTGGTCGAATCCGGGACGCATGACGAACTGATGAAAATCCCGGGCGGAAAATATGCGGATATGTATGAGAAACAGTCGTCGTTCTACTTAAACGAGGAAATCAAAAAAAATGCGTGAAGAAAAAATCAACATAGTTATTGTAGACAGCGGTGTTGACTCGTCGCACACGCAGTTCGCCGGAATATCGGTAAAAGGTTTCACATTTCATAGCGGTGTTTTAAGCGAAGACTTTCATGACGAATATGGGCACGGAACCGCAATTTTTAACATCATAAAATGTGTAGCCGCTTTCGCAAATATTATCAATATCAAAATACCAGATATTGAAAAATCAGCTTGCGAGGAAGATTTAATTCATGTATTGCAGTATATTAAAACCGAGTTAAAATGCGATATATTAAATCTAAGCTTAGGTATGAATATTTGCAATCAGTATGACGCATTAAAAAAATGCTGCGATGATCTTGCCGATGGCGGAACCGTCATAATTGCCGCATTTGATAACAATGGCGCAATATCTTATCCGGCCGCTTTTGACCGTGTTATCGGCGTGGTTTCCGGTCCTTTGTGCAAACGAGTAAGCGATTTTCAATATTATGACGACGATGTTGTCAATGTAGCCGCCAAAGGGAGCATTCAAAGAGCGGCGTGGATAAATTCAAAATATATCCTGATAGGGGGAAATAGTTTTGCCTGCGCGCATGTTACCGTACAAGCTGCGCGGTTTATGAAAGAGAAAAAATTAACGGTGGCAGAAATAAAAGAACGGTTTCGGGCGATATCTATTTCACAGCAGAAGACAAAACGTTTTTATACGCATGTTCCGAGAATCAAAATTAAACGCGCCGCCGTTTTTCCTTTTAACAAGGAAATGCATAGTTTAATGCGATATAGCCATTTGCTTGATTTTGAAATCGTTGACGTATACGATGTAAAATATTCTTCTTTTGTGGGCGCTGCCACTTCGTTTTTAATAAAGGTTCCGTCGTCAAAAAATCATATCATTAAAAATATTAACGATATAGACTGGGCATCGTTTGACACATTGATTATCGGACACACCGATAGGCTTTCGAGTTTGCTTGAGGATAAGAAAATAAAAGAAAATTTGCTGAATGAGGCCGCCTTAAGAGGAAAGCAGATTTATTCGTTTGATGATTTGAGCAAACTTGGATATAAAAATAATAACTCGGTTTATTTTCCGGTTGTCACCGGAGAGAATCTTCCGCCGTATCGTTTTGGGATGATGTACCGAATATCCAAACCGGTAGTTGGAATTTTCGGAACAAGTTCGCAGCAAGGGAAATTCACTTTACAGTTAAAGATTCGAGAAATATTGCTTGAGCGTGGGTATAATATCGGCCAAGTCGGCACTGAGCCCAGTGCGGCATTATTTGGATTGGACTATTGCTTTCCAATGGGATATAATTCCAGCGTATATATAAAAGAGTATGATAAAATACGGTATTTGAATTACATTATTAACGACCTGTGTCTTAAAAACAAAGACATCATCTTAGTCGGTTCCCAATCTGGGACTGTTCCGTATGATACTGGGAATATCATGTTATTTAATTCATCGCAGTATCATTTTCTTATGGGAACCCAACCGGATTGTGTCGTTTTAACCGTGAATCCATACGATTCTTTTTTGTATATTCAGAGAACCATTGCATTTATTGAATCTTGTGTGGAATGTAAAGTTGCGGCGCTCGTTGTTTTTCCTATGGATTTAAGCAAAGATTGGAGCGAAATTTATGGAAGAAAAAATGCGCTGTCTTCCGAGATGCTTGACGAGTTAAAAGCACGTTTTTGCAGTCAATTCAACATTCCGGTATTTGCCCTTGGCTTTCCTAACGATATGGATGCATTGGTAGATGTTATAACCGATTTTTTTGCGTGACAAATGATCGCACCGTTCGTTTTTAAATTACAACACGTATCGTCATAATCTTGCCTCCGGGCACCGCCCGGAGTTCCGCAAGTTTTGCGCTGAAGCGGCCTTTTATCGAAATGTCAAAACACACTTGCTCTTGTAGGGAACGTCGTCCACGACGTTCCGCGTTTTTTTGCTTCGTGGATTTATACACGGAACGCTGAGGACAGCTGTTCCCTACAAAGTGGCGCAAAATTAATCTCCTTATGTTTTCCATATGATTCAGTGTATATAGGCAGCATTGTAAAACGAATCGTCCTGGTTTATCATCATTTTCTATAAAAATATAACGTCTGCGCTTCTTTACCATACATGATGGTTTTTTCAATTTTGACTATGTTTGTAAATTAAAAAGCAACCTTCGGTTCGGGCGCGCTTTAAAATCACGTTCCCAAAAACACAAAAGTGCAGATTTCTCCATTCCAACAACGGAAAATTTGTACTATAATCAGTGCAGATATGTTTGAAAATTCAGACAAATTTGCTGAAGACCGCTTGAAAAACTCGATTTGGTATATTTTTTTCAAACAAAATACAGTTACATGGAGGATTACGAATGATGAAGAAAGCAGCACGCTTTATTTTGACTTTCGTTTTCGTGGCGGCAATGACCTGTCTGGTTGCGGGCGCGGCGGGAGAAGTGTATGTCAGCGAAAACGGCAATGACGGGAACGGGGGTACGAACATAGCGGACAGCGTGGCGACGCTGTCCCGCGCCTATGCGCTGCTCGGAGACGATGGCG
>OCQB01002180.1_pt1 | contig 13664 bp, 10 predicted proteins | sample 1538631 | NCBI WGS metagenome assembly OCQB01 (sample SAMN04571713, study PRJEB22368) | human gut metagenome | biome: human gut; material: stool | host: Homo sapiens | place: Luxembourg | collected 2012-10-19
CGGCGCGCCTCTCCTGACAGTCGGCAAGCTTGCCCGGCAGCGTCGTTCCCTCGAGCACGTTTTTGCGCCGGGTGAGGTCCCGTGCGCGCCGCGCCGCTTCCCGGGCGCGGGAAGCCGCCAGTGCTTTTTCCAAAATCAGTTTGCCGGAAGCCGGATTTTCCTCCAAAAATTCCTCAAGTTTTGCGGATACGATGTTCTCCACCAGCGTCCGAATCTCGGAGTTGCCGAGCTTAGCTTTGGTCTGGCTCTCAAACTGCGCGTCGGTCAGCTTTACGCTGATAATCGCGCAGAGCCCCTCGCGCACGTCGTCGCCTGAAAGGTTTGCATCTGCGTCTTTCAGTGCGCCGCATTTGCGCGCATATTTGTTAATCGAGCGCAGCAGTGCATTTTTAAAGCCGGTCTCATGCGTGCCGCCGTCGGTCGTCGCCATATTGTTGGCAAAAGAGACGATCATCGAGGTATAGCTGTCGTTGTACTGCATGGCGATCTCGGCGATTGAATTTTCTTTTTCCCCTTTGATATAGATGACCTCAGGGTGAATCGGGGATACGCTGCGCGTTTCGTTCAGATATTCGACATAGCTGATGATGCCGCCCTCGTAGCAAAGGTCTTCTTCCGTCGTGGGATCGGTGCGCAGATCGCGCAGCACGATATTTACGCCTGCGTTCAGAAAAGCCTGCTCGCGCAGCCGTTCGAGAAGAATCTCATATTTGAATTCGGTCGTCTCTTTAAAAATTTCCGGATCCGGCTTAAATCGAACGTATACGCCATGACGGCCCATGCTCTCTCCAACATCCTCAAACGGCCGGGCGATTTTGCCGCGCTCAAACCTTTCGGTATATCGCCGCCCTTCGTGGCAGTTGTCCACCTCCATCCACTCGGAGAGCGCATTGACAACGGAGGCGCCCACGCCGTGCAGGCCGCCTGCAATCTTATATCCTTCTCCGCCGAATTTTCCGCCGGCATGCAGAATGGTATAAACGACTTCAAGGGTGGGAATGCCCATTTTCGGATGGATACCGCTCGGAATTCCGCGCCCGTCGTCCTCTACGGATACGCTGCCGTCCGCATGGATTTCGACGGTGATCCGGTCACATTTTCCGGCCAGCGCTTCGTCTATGGAGTTGTCCACAATTTCGTATACTAGATGATGAAGGCCTTTTTCCGACGTGGTGCCGATATACATACCCGGGCGTTTTCTGACCGCTTCCAGCCCCTCGAGCACCTGTATTTGGCTTTCATCATAGGAATCGTGAATTTGTTCCATTTCTAAATTCTCCCATTTTTGCGTACGCGGCTGCACAGAGCAAGTGTAGAAAGCTGTGAAATGCAGACCGCCGCCTTTTTATTTTTGTGATCTTTTTCATACAGAATAAAGGATTTCGGAAGTTCTTCCTTGGAAATCTCCAATGAACCCTCCCGCTGGGCGGCGCGCAGAAAATCTCGCGTATCCGCGCCCATTGTCGCATTATCCATATCAAAAAGACCGATAATGCTTTTGGTCAGAATGATTTTGTTGTTGCCCGCATGAAGGTACATAAAAAATGCCTGCTTTCTTCTTAGATTTGCCGGTAGCATCCGCCATGCGCCTCAATCATCGAAACGCCCTGCCGCTTTGCATATTCTCCGCGCTCGCAGGCCGTCACGATCAGCTGCCGGTCTCCCATTTTCGAAAGGATATAGGTACGGCGCGTCTCATCCAGTTCCCCAAGCACGTCGTCGAGTAGAAAAACCGGCGATTCCCCTTTTTCGCGCTTCAAAACGTCCCCCTCTGCAAGCTTCAGGGCGACCGCAAGAGATCGCTGCTGGCCTTGCGAAGCAAATTGCCGCGCGTCCCGCGCGTTCACCTTGAACAAAAGGTCATCCCGCTGTGTGCCCACAAGGCACATTTTTGCGGCGGCTTCTCGTTTAAAAGAATCCGCAAGCAGATCCGTATAAAAGGATTTTACCGCTTCGAATCCGGATATTTCGGCAGGAACGCCGCATGTATATTCGACGTCCGCACATTCGGCTCCCTCGCTGATCTCTAAGATCGTGCGCGCAAAATACCGGGAAATCTCCTCTATATACGCGCGACGGTACAGGCAGATTTTTGCAAAATATCCAGCGAGCTTTTCATTGTAAGCCGCAAGCAGGGAAGGATCGAAGCCGTCTTCTCTTTTCAGCAGCGCATTTTTCTGTTCAAGCGCGCGTTTTTGAAAGGAAAGCTGCGAAAGGTATTCTCCGTAAAGCTGAGAAAGCGCGATATCCATAAATTCCCGCCGCAGCGCGGGCGCGCCCTTGACGATAGACAAATGATCCGGGCAGAAAAGAACGGCGTTGAAGTGCCCGACGCTCTCTTTTGCGCTGATTTTCACGCCATTTGCAAAGCGCGCCCGGCTTCCGTCAAAATACCGATATTCAAGCGTTTTTGATTCTCCTCGACGTTCAAATTCGATCCGCATGGAAAAACCGCGTTCACCGAAACGAACCATATCCGTGTCCCTTGCGCCCCGAAAGCTTTTACCCCGGGCAAAAAAATAGATGGCTTCGAGCACGTTCGTCTTTCCCTCGGCGTTTTTGCCGAAAATCAGGTTAACGCCGTTTGAAAAATGCAGATCCGCAGATTTTGCCGACCGAAAATTTTCAAGCTGAAGATAAAGCAGCCGCATTTATTCTTTCATGCGAAGCGGCAGCACCATGTACACGCAGCGTTCTTCTTCGCCGCCGACCGGTTCGACGGTCATGCTCATAAAGGGCGTGAGCAGCTTTAAGCGCACGCGCTCAGACCCGACGGCGCGCATCGTGTCGATCAAAAACCGGCAGCTGAATCCGATCTCCAAATCTTCGCCCGTATGCGCGATCGGAATATCCTCATATACATTGCCGCTGAGACTGCGCGAGGTGATCTGAAGCGCGTCTCCAATAAAGGAAAGTTTTACATAATTGCGTACGGTTCCCGCGATTTTTTCCTCTGAGATCAGCGCCGCGCGTTCCAGCGCAGAAAGAAATTCCTTTGCGTCAAGCTCCACGGTAATAGGCTGATCGCGCGGAATCAGTCGGTCGTAATCGATGTATTCTCCCTCGACGAGGCGAGAGGAAAAAATCAGATTTTCCATATTGAAGATAATATTTTTATTAGTGACGACAACGGTGACAAACACGTTTTCCTCATCCGAAAGCATTTTTAAAAGCTCATTGATCGTCTTTCCGGGAATGATGAAAGAAAAACGCGAAGAATTTTCCGCTATGCTGACGACCGGCGCCGTATATTCACAGAGTGAAAGCGTATAGCTGTCGCAGCTGACCACTTTTACAATATCTTTATCTATTTTGAAGTAAGCACCGCAGAGCACCGGCCGCTGATCGATCTGCGCAATCGAATGCAGAACCTTTCCGATCAGCTTTTTAAGCGTGCGCTGCTCAATCGTAAAGGATTCCTTTCCCACGATCACAGGCATCTGCGGAAAGTCCTTTGCCGGCAGGGCGTGCAGAGAAAAGGAGGAGCGGCCGCTTTTGATTGAAGCGACCATATCCTCGTCCACGTCGAGCGTGATCTTATTTTCCGGCATGATTCGAATGATGCTGAGCAGGCGCTGCGCGTTGATTACGCACGCGCCCGGAATCAAAATTTCACATTCGACTGAAGCGCGCACGCTTTTTTCCATATCATAGGTGGAAAGCTTCAGCATGTTCTCCGCTGTTTCAAGCAAAACGCCTTCGGTAAAGGGATGCGTATTTTTCTGTGAGACCGCGCCCATCGCGCAAACCAGTTTTTCGAGCATCTTGCTTTTTTCAAATCTGATTTTCATTTTTTTCTCCGTTTATAAAAAAAGAAATAAATCATTTTAGTAGTAATAGAAATAGGGACTGTGGAAAAGGTGGAAAGCCTGTCCGTGCTTTTTATAAAAGGAAAAAAACGGGACAAGCGGAATTAAAAGGGCTGTGAAAAAAATTCTTTAAAAATGTGGAAAAGAAAGACGGTCGCTTTCCACATTTTTGCACACATGCGGTTTGTGGAAAAAATTGTGGATAAATCCGCTTTTTGAAAAGGCGCCGGCGGCCGCGTTTTTTTGTGGAACTGGTATATGCATCTACGGCGTTTTTTCTTTCAGTTCGCGGATCAGCGCGTCGGTTTCGGCGGAAAATTCGGGATCGGCTGCGCGTTCCCGCTCGATTTTCCGCGTAGCGGACATGACTGAAGTGTGATCGCAGGAAAAAACCTCGCCGATGTCTTTGAAAGTCATATCGACAGCTTCCCTGAGTGCGTACATGCAGACATGGCGTGCGGTGACGATATTGTTCGTCCGCTTTTTTCCGAGGATCGTCTCTTTTGAAATGTTGTATTTGTCGCATACGGCGAGAATGACTTTTTCGATGCGCGCGCTCTTTGGTTCGTCTGCGGGGAGCAGGTCGCTCACCGCGCGTGCCGCAAGCGGCAGGTCGATTTCCTCTCCCGAAAGAAAGTGGAAAGCGGATAGCTTTTTGACGCCGCCTTCGATTTTGCGCACGTTGTCGCTCAGTCGTTTTGCCAGAAATTCGACGACTTCTTCAGGCAGTTTTAAATTGACTTCTTCGGCTTTTTTCCGGATAATGGCCATGCGCAGTTCGGTGTCGGGAGGCTGGATGTCGGCGGAAAGACCCCATTCCAGCCGAGTTTTGATGCGGTCCTCAAGGTTTTTCATTTCCTTGATGGGTCGGTCGCACGTGACGATGATCTGTTTTTGGCTTTCGTAAAGCGCGTTGAACGTGTGGAAAAATTCATCCTGCGTCGCGTTTTTTCCGGCGATAAATTGGATATCGTCGACAAGCAGCATATCGGCCGTCCGGTATTTTTCACGAAACTGTTCGGTCGTGCCCGATTTGATCGCTTCGACCAGCTTGTTTGTAAATTCCTCGCCGCGGATGTATACGATCTTCATATTAGGATCGCGCGAAAGTACGGAATTGACGATAGCGTACATCAGATGCGTCTTTCCAAGTCCGCTTTTTCCGTGAACGAAAAGAGGGTTATAGGCGACTTCGTCGCTGTTTGCGATGGCATAGCACGCGGCGTATGCAAATTTATTGGAGTCGCCGGAGATGAAATTTTCAAAAGTATAATAAGAGGTAGACTTTTTTCCGTCGATCGCCGTGTCCGGAGAGATGACGCGAATCGCCGCTTCAAGCTCGCGGCGGTCTTCTTCTTCGTCTGAGATTTTTTTATCCGCAAAATATTTTGCAGCGAGCGCATTTGCTTCTTCGATTGTGCGGATCTCCTGCTTTGTGAACACGATATCCACCTCGATTTCAAAGCCGAGACAGTTTTCAAAGTGTTCTTTCAGAAGATCTATGTATTTTGATTTGATAATATTGTATTTGAAATCGACGTTGTGCGAAAGGAGCGCAAGCTCGTTGGAGAGATAAAAGAGCCGGACGCTGCCAAACCAGAGTTCGAGAGAGGATTCTGAAAAATCCGCCCGCATGGAGTCGTAAACGGCGGTCCATATTTTGTTCAGTTCGTCCATTGAACTCATTTTCGGTTCCTTTCATCCGTTTTTGTATAGCTTTTCTTGATTTTTTCCAAAAAGAAGCTCAACATATAGTATAGCATAATTTTATGGATATTTCAAGCATATATTGCGATTTAATTCTGCGAAAACGGAAAATCAGGCTGATTTTTTGCGTATGAGCGGAAAAGGGCCTGGGGCTTGCTTTTTCCTTTCCGATGCGCTATAATGGATAAAAGTAAAAAAAAAGCCGTTTCACGGCGTTTTTTAAAAAAAGGATTCTTTTGGAAATGGAAAGGAGGGGCTTTTATGGAAGCTGAAATTCTGCTGTGGATACAAAACTGTGTGCGTGCGGATTGGCTGACGCCCCTTGTAAAGTGCATTACTTATCTTGGAAATGCAGGGTTCATTTGGATTTTGCTTTCTCTTATGCTGCTTTTGATCCCCCGGCAGCGGCGCCTTGGCTGTATGTGCGCCTCGGCGCTCGTGTTTGATCTTTTGTCGGTCAATCTTCTTGTAAAAAATCTGTTTGCGCGAACAAGGCCGTATGAGGTGATAGAAGGGCTGACCAATTTGATCGGGAAGCAGAGTGATTTTTCGTTTCCGTCCGGGCATACGGCTGCTTCCTTTGCCGTCGCGACTGTGCTTGTCATGCGCGCGCCAAAGAAGCTCTCTATTCCTGCGGCGGTTCTTGCAGTGATTATTTCGCTCTCGAGGCTGTATGTCGGCGTCCATTATCCGACGGATGTGCTCGGCGGCGTGTTCATTGGAATCCTCTGCGGCGTCGCGGCGGTTTATTTTGTGGAATGGCTCGAGAAAAAGATTGCAAAAAAGAGAGAGCAAACAGAGTAATTTTGTTTTTTAAAGAATATTTTGAAATAAGAATTAAAAACAAAATGCGCATCAGGAGTGGCGAAGTTAAGCTCCTGATGCGCATTTGAGACTATTGAAAAACGAAGTTTGACCGCGTTTACTTGCGTCTTCGCGCCCCTTACGCGGCACTTGTGCGGCCGCAAGGTGTAAAAAAGCCGGCAAAGCCGGCTTTTTTACAAAACTTTTATCGTATTTTGTTTGACGCGTGTAAAAAATTTATTTTTATAAGCTTTGGTGCGTGGAAAGCGTCAATATTCCTCGATATCCACGCGTTTGGCCGAAACGGTCTCACCGTCGAGAAAAACGCGCGCAAGTTCGTCGAAATTGACCGGACTGTCACTGACGTAAAACTGCGAAATGCCGCCCGCGCGCCGCGGAGAAATCTGCCGGGCGAGCGCCCGCGCCGCCGCGCTTCCCGAACTGACCAGCGTCACGCCGGGAAGATAATCGGCCAAAATGCCGGAAATGATGGGAAAATGCGTACAGCCGAGGATCAGCGTGTCCGCGCCGCTCTTCCGTATTTTTTCAAGATAGTCCGCCGCGACGAGCTTTGTAACGGTACAGTTTTGGTCTATGTATCCGTTTTCCACCAGCGGCACAAACAGCGGGCAGGCCGCGGAAATGACCCGGACGTTTGGGTCGGCGTCCAAAAGTTTTTTTTCAAACGCGCCGCTTGAAATGGTCGCACCCGTGCCGATTACGCCGACGATCTCGTTTTTCGTTGCGCCGAGCGCCTCTTCGACCGACGCGTCTACGACGCCGGTGATCGGGATGTTGTATTCATTTTTGATATTGTCCAGCACGACGGAACTGATCGTGCCGCAGGCGGCGAGAATCGCGTCTACGCCCTTAGAAATCAGAAAATTTACGTCCTGCCGGGCATACCGCGTCAAAATTTCGCGCGAACGGGAACCGTAAGGCAGACGCCCCGTGTCGCCGAAGTAGACAAAATTTTCGTGCGGCAAAAGCGCGTGCAGAGCCTTGTACGCGGTCAGCCCGCCGAGCCCGCTGTCAAAAATTCCGATCAAATTAAAACCTCACTTTGTAAAAACGGCGGCGCGGAAGTTGCCGCCATAGTCAAAAACCGCATCAAAAGAAAAGCCGTACCGCTTTGCCAGCGCGGCCGCGCTCGCCTTTTGGTCATAGCCGAATTCAAAGGCGAAAAAACCGCCCGGCAGCAGATTTTTTTCAAAATTTTCGAGAATCGCCCGATAAAAATAAAAGCCGTCCGCGCCGCCGTCGAGCGCGATCTTCGGTTCAAAGGCAAGCTCAGGCGCAAGCGCGTCCAGCGCGCCGGTGCAAATGTAGGGCGGATTTGCGCAGATGCAGGAAAACCGCTCGGAAAAATCCCCGGGCGCGGTCACATCCAGGCAAAAAAACGAAAGGTTTTGAACGCCGTTGTGCGCGGCGTTTTTTTTTGCCAATTCCAGCGCGGCTGAACTTAGATCGGCCGCCGCGCCCGAAAGGTCGGGGCGCGCGCGGGCGAGCGATACCGCGATGCAGCCGCTGCCGGTGCAAAGATCGAGAAAGCGGCCGCCGCGCGCGGCGCGGCAAATCAGCGTTTCCACTAAAATTTCGGTATCGGCACGCGGAATCAGACAGTCCGGCGTGACAAAATATTCTTCTTTATAAAATCCCCATTTTCCGAAAATATATTGAAGTGGTTCCCGCGCCGTGCGCCGCCGCACGGCGTCTTTAAGCGCAGGACAGTCAAAATCCGCGTTTGGATCCGGTGCGTCCGTTTTGAAAAATTCCTTTATCAGTATATGCGCTTCGCCCGAAAAGTTGTCGATCCCGGCAGCGCGCAGCGCCGCTTTGATTTCATTTAGCGTCATGCCTGTGTTTCTTCATCCGCATGGCCGGGCGCGGGCGATTGGTCCAAAGGCTGTTCCGGCATTTTTTCTTCGTCCTTGCCGCTGTCCTCCTTTGCCGATTTCGACGCGGCGATTACCGCATCCACTTCGCTTTGCGGAAATTCTTCCGGCATGGCCGATTTGAGCGCCGTGATCGCGATTTCAAGCTGCTTTTCGTCCGGTTCGCGCGTCGTTATGCGCTGCATCCAGAGGCCGGGCGCGGAAACGATCTTCGTGAATGTGTTTTCATGCTTGCCCGCGTATAGGATAAACTCAAAGCCAAGTCCGCAGATCAGCGGCAGAAGCAGGGGCTTAAGCACAAGCCGCAGCCAGATATTTTCCCAAGTGACGAACGAAAAGACGAGCACGCTCAAAATCAGCATGATGAAGATGAAGCTTGTGCCGCAGCGCGGATGGAAACGGGTATATTTTTTCGCGTTTTCGGGGGTCAGCGGCGCGCCCGCTTCATAGCAGGCGATGCTTTTATGCTCCGCGCCGTGATATTCGAACGTGCGGCGGATGTCGGGCATCAGGGATACAAGCAGGATGTAGCCGACAAAAATAGCAATGCGGATCAGCCCTTCGCACAGCGTTTTAAAGATGCCGAGCGACGCGCCCGCCATGCCGAGCAGCATATCAAGACCCTGTGTGGCGAGCGTGGGCAACACGAAAAAGAGGCCAACGCCGAGTATGACGCCGAGTATGCCCGCCACCGTCATGACGGCGTTCATCAGATTTTTTCCGCATTTTTCCTGAAGCCATTTTTCAAATTTGGTTTCAGGCTCGTCCAAATCCACGCCGATTGCTTCCGCCGAGAGCGAAAGCACCTTGAACGAGAGTTTGAACGATTCGATCAACGCGACGATTCCGCGCACGAGCGGCAGATTGAAAAATTTGTTTTTCTTGCGCACGGAAACGTACGCATGATTTGAAACTGAAATGGAGCCGTCTTCATGGCGGGAGGCAAGGCTATAGCGGTCGCCGCAGCGCATCATGACGCCCTCGAGAACCGCTTCACCGCCCACTTTGCCGAGGCGGCAGTTTTTTTCGCAGGTTTTGCTCATCTATTTGATCTCGCTTTCAAAAAAACAGAATTAGTTTGAAATTTGCTTATACACAAACAGTATAACACACAAATCCGTGTTTTTAAAGGCTTTTTTGAAAATATACGGCGCTAAAGAAAAAAGACTGCAAATAGATTAAACAAATCTTAAACTTTTCTGTGTTGAATTTTAATCTGCGATTCGATACAATACTGAATGGAAACAAGATGAAAAGGGAGTGCCGTTTTATGCTTGATGTTTTAATGGTCGTCTGCGGCGTGCTTTTGTCGCTGATTGGCTTCCTATATATATACCGCGGCCTGTTCGCCGTAATCGGGCTTTTTCGGACAAAGAAATTTGCCCCGGCAAGAGCCCTGCACCGCTACGCAGTCGTTATTGCCGCGCGCAATGAGGAAGCGGTCATCGGAAATCTGCTCTCCAGCATCGAAAAACAGGATTACCCGCATGAGAAAATGACCGTCTTTGTCGTCGCCGACAACTGCACCGATAAAACCGCCGCCGCGGCGCGCGCGCACGGCGCCATCTGCTACGAACGAACCGATCCCGAGCGGCGCACCAAAGGCTATGCGCTCCGGTATCTGTTCGAGCAGATCGGGCGCGACTATGGAATACGCGCGTTTGACGCGTATATCCTGCTCGATGCGGACAATCTCCTGAAATCCGATTACATCAGCCGGATGAATGATGCGTTTGACGCCGGAGAGCAGATCGTCACCTCGTACCGGAACACGAAAAACTTAGACGATAACTGGATTTCCGCGTCTTATGCGCTGCATTGGCTGCGCACCGCCCGCTTTGAGAACCGTGCGCGCGCGTATTGTGGGATTTCCACGCGGATTCAGGGAACCGGCGTCCTCTTTGCGAGCGCGCTCGTAAGCGGCGGCTGGAACTACACCTCTTTGACGGAGGACCGGGCTTTTTCCGCAGATGCGGTCGTGCGCGGCGTGCATATCAGTTATCAGCACGAAGCACAATTTTATGACGAGCAGCCGGTATCTCTCGGCGTCGCATGGCGGCAGCGCCTGCGTTGGTCGAAGGGGCATCTACAGGCTTTTGCCGAATCATCTGACGCGCTCTTTTCCCGCATTTTTACTGAAAAGGATGCGAAGGAAAAATTTGTTTCCTATGACATGCTTCTGACCAATTTTCCAAGCCCGATTTTATCCATTCCGCTTAAGACTGCAAAATTGGCGCTGGCGTTTTTTCTGTGCCTTTCGGGCGTGGCCGGCGGCGGGGGAGAACTTTTTTTAGCTGCGCTCAGTGCGCTGGTCTTTGAGCATATCGCAAATATTCCGGTCGCGGCCGCGCTCTTTTTTCTGGAGCGCGGGCGCATAGGGCCTCTTCGCCTTTACAAAAAAATCTGGTACTGCCTGACTTTCCCGCTTTTCAGCGTCATCGGCGATCTTTCGATTTGCGCCGCCGCGTTCAGAAAAGTCCGCTGGGACCCGATCCCGCACTGCGCTGCGGTCAAAATCGAAGAGATGGAAACAGTCCGGTGCGCGGCGAAAAAGGAACGCTTTCCGAAAAAATTCCCCGAAACGCTCGTTTAAGGGGGCGTGCGCTATAGACGGATAAAAAATTACACAAATGCAATAAAAAATAGGGTTGTAGAATATCTTTTTTTATGATAAAATGAAAAGAAACATAAAAAAGGAGGCCCGTATGAAATTCAAAAAATTATTGGCGCTTATCCTGCTGCCCGTGCTGCTTCTTGCCGGCTGCGGCAAAAACGAAAATCCGTCCGAGACGGGAAATTTACAGGTGGAAACCATACCGGCTGAAATCAAAAACGGCCGCGCGCTGCCCGGATATTATTATGAGAACAATCTGACCGACAGCGCTGCGGATCCATTTATTTTAGAACACGACGGCACCTATTATTTATACAGCACAGGCGGCTCGAAATTCACCGTGCGCACCTCCAAGGATCTCGTCGTCTGGCAGACGCAGAGCGAACCGATCCTAAAGCTTTCCGACCTCGGCTGGGCGAAGGAAAAGGGATGGGCGCCCGAGATGTACGAGTATAACGGGAAGTTTTATCTGATTTTCTCGGCGCAGGGCTATAACGGCCTCCATTCCATCGAAATCGCGGTATGCGATACGCCAAACGGCAAATTTAAGCCGCTTGGGGACTCGCCGTTTTACTCGCCTGATTTCAGCGTGATTGACGGCAGCCTGTTTTTTGACGACGACGGGCGCATCTATATGTATTATTCCAAAGATTGTTCCACCAATACGGTAAACGGCAAGCGCACCAGCCAAACCTGGGGCGTAGAAGTAAAGTCGGATTTTTCCGGCACAATCGGCGAGCATGTGCTGATTTCCACGCCCGAACAGGCATGGGAACTCAAGAGCGGCTCGGTTCTGTGGAACGAGGGGCCGGTGGTTTTCAAGGAAAACGGGACATACTATCTCTTATACAGCGCAAATTATTATGTATCAGAGCACTATTCGGTGGGCTACGCGACCTCCGACAGTCCGCTGCGCCTGTTTGACAAGCCAAGCGATGCCCGCATCCTTTCGGGCAACGGCGAAACGGTCACAGGTCCCGGCCACTGCAACATTCTGCGTTCGCCGGACGGCAGCGAACTGTTCGTCGTGTACCATGTGCACACCGTTCCGCCGAATACCGATCACGGCCGCAGCCTTGCGATCGACCGGCTGGTGATCCGCAATGACGGCACACTCGCCGTGGACGGGCCCAGCCAGACGCGCCGTCCGCTTCCCTCCGGGGTCAACGGCTACCGCCATGTAAATAGCGGATATACCTACAGCGGTACGGGTGAAAAGGCGGAGATCGTGTCCATGTCAAACGTGGACAATTTGTTTGACGGGATCGCCAAAGGCGGGATCAGCGGAATCTATTCGATGGACGAGGGCGGTACGGTAGAGATTACGCTCGGCGCGCCGGAAAAACTCACGGCGGTCATGATCTATCCGTCTACGCAGCAGGACTATGCGCCCGCGTCTGTAGATGTGGAAATCAACGGCAGCTATGTGATCCGGGATATAAAATTCGTCGGCAGTTCAGGGTTTCCCGCAACGGCGACGCTCTCCAATCTGCCGGAGGAAACGGCGGTCGAGCACATCAAGATCACCGTACATATGGGCGAGGGCAAAAATTACGCCGCCTTGAGCGAGATCGTGATGATTACGGAAAAAGAAAAATAACTTAGGTGAATATTTGCCTGTCGAAAAACCTTTGTTTTTTCAACAGAAAGGGTTTGGTGCGCGCGCCGAAAAGCGGCGCTTGCCAAATTCAAATGCGCATACAGAGCGGCGCATGTCCGCTCTGTATGCGCATTTTTATTCGATGGTTTGCTTTCTATCTTTTCTCGGCAGGCTGAAATCCCTGCTGTCAAAAGCCAGGGGATTATTTACAGCCGGCGGCCGCCTTTGCCGGGCATATCCATGCTTTTTGAGCATAAATATGCATGAAATATAAGTATTTGATATTGAACGGCGCAGGGCCTATAATATAGAAAAAACCAAACGCCGTTAAAAAGAAAAGTTTCAGTGCTTTTGCGTGAAAATTCTTTCCTTTTTTGCTGGACATTTTTACAGTTTTCCATATTTTGGCGTTTGGCAGAAAATCCGTGAGAAAAGGAGCAGGATAGGATGAGAAATTTTAAGCGTTTGTTTGTCTTCTTGCTGGTTTTGGCGATGGCCGCGTCTTTGACGGCGGCTTTTGCCGCGGCAGAAGATACCGGCTTTTCCGATGTGAATGCCGGTGCATGGTATGCCGGAGCTGTTCGGTACTGCCGGGACAATGATTTGATGAGCGGCACGTCTGCCACGGCGTTTTCCCCTGACGCTGCGATGACGCGGGCGATGTTTGCCGTCGTACTGCACCGTGCGCAGGGCAGTCCTGCCGCCGAATCCGCAGCCTTTTCTGATGTGCCCGCCGGCGCATGGTATTCGAACGCGGCGGCATGGGCGTCCCAAAAAGGCATGATCTCGGGCTATGGCAACGGCCTGTTCGGTGCCGGTGATCCGGTGACCCGTGAGCAGGCAGCCGTCATTCTGTGGCGGTATGCGGGCAGGCCCGCGCCAAGCCAAACGGCCGAAGCCTATGTGGATCAGCATTCCATCAGCGCATACGCGCTGGACGCCGTGGCATGGGCCAGAGAAAACGGCGTGATGACTGGATTGGACGGCAACCGCTTTGCGCCCAAGAGTAGCTTGACTCGCGCCCAGGCTGCCGTCATTCTGATGAATGGTCTTTGGGCAGCGGATCCCACGCCTGCCCCTGGAGACCGAGGCAAAACGCTGGTGGCCTATTTTTCCGCTACTGGGAATACCGGTCGCATTGCAGGCCATTTGGAGACGGTTCTGGACGCGGACCTCTATGAGATCGTTCCAAAAGAGCCTTACACCGCCGACGATCTGAACTATACGGTTTCCAG
>OCQB01002192.1_pt1 | contig 13597 bp, 3 predicted proteins | sample 1538631 | NCBI WGS metagenome assembly OCQB01 (sample SAMN04571713, study PRJEB22368) | human gut metagenome | biome: human gut; material: stool | host: Homo sapiens | place: Luxembourg | collected 2012-10-19
AATTAGTGATAACAGCAGGAAAAAAAGGTCAAAAAGTAGATGAAGAAAAATTATTAGAAGAAATTTATAAAGTACTAGATGCCAATACAGAAGATGAACAAAAAATAGAAATACCTATGGTAGAGGCTACACCTGATGAAATAAACATAGATAAAATACATGAAGAAGTTTATAAAGAAGTAAAAGATGCATATTATACACAAGATCCATTTACAGTATATCCGGAAGAAGATGGTGTAGATTTTGATGTAAATGAAGCAAAAACTATAATTGCAGAAGAAAAAGAAGAATATGTAATTCCTTTAAAAATAACAAAACCAACCAAAACAGTAAAAGATATAGGAACTGAAGCATTTCCAGATTTACTAGCTACATTTTCAACAAATTATAATGTAGGAAATACAAATAGAACAACTAATTTAAAATTAGCAGTAAATAAAATAAATGGAACAGTATTATTACCAAATGAAGAATTTTCTTATAATAAAGTTGTTGGAGAAAGAACAATAAGTGCAGGATATAAAATGGCGGCTACATATTCAAATGGAGCTGTAGTTGATGGTCTTGGTGGAGGAATCTGTCAAATATCTTCTACATTATACGATGCAGTAGTAATGGCAAATTTAAATGTAACAACAAGAAGAAACCATCAATTTGTAACATCATATGTACCAGCAGGGAAAGATGCAACAGTAGTATGGGGGTCACAAGACTTTAAGTTTGTTAATTCAAGAAAAAATCCAATAAGAATAACTGCAACTGTACAAGGTGGAGTAGCAACTGTTCAAATATGGGGAGTAAAAGAAGAAGTTGAATATGATATATCGATTGAAACTAAAAAAATAGCAACAATTGAACCTACAACTAAATATGTTCAAAATTCAAGTTTACCAGCAGGTCAACAAAAAGTAGTTCAAGCTGGAAGCAATGGAAGAAAAGTAGAAGCATATAAGGTAACTAAACTTAATGGTAAAGTAATTTCAACTACCTTATTATCAAGAGATACATATAATGCAATGCAAAGAATAGTGCATGTTGGAACAGGTCAATAAAATAAATTTTAAAGAAAAAATAAAAAACTCGTATAGAAAAAAACTATATGAGTTTTTTATTTTGGTTGAAAACTCGAATTGGGTGAGAATAAATAAAAAAAATAAAAGAAAATAGATTCTGTAAACTATTGTAAAATTTGTCGAAATGTGATAAAATAAAGGGGTGAGGGGGGATGAAATGAAGAAAAAAATAATTATAATTATATTGATTTTTGGAATCATTTTAGTTGGATGCGAATTATTTAGAAACAAAAGGAATAATTCCGAAATAACAATTTCCCAAGATAGCAGTGATTTAATAGAAAAGACAGAAGAAATAGTAGAGGAAAATAATAATTTAATTGAAACAAAAGAAGAGAAAAAAGAGGATATAGATATAAAAATGACGGCAATAGGTGACATTATGTGTCATAATACCCAATATAATGATGCATATTTAGCAGATTCAAAGACTTATGATTTTTCGTATGTATTTACTGACATAGAAAAATATATAAATTCAGCTGATATTGCAGTAGGAAATTTAGAAACAACTTTTGCAGGAAAAGAAAGAGGATATAGTTCATACCCGAGGTTTAATACTCCTGAACAACTTGCAACAAATTTGAAAAAATTAGGAATTGATGTTGTGTCAACAGCAAATAATCATTGCATGGATACAAATTATTCGGGATTAGTAAGTACACTCAAATATCTAGATGAAGCTGAAATAGCACATACTGGTACAAATGAATCGGAAGAAAGCCAAAACAAAATACTTATACAAGATGTGAAAGGAATAAAAATAGCTTTCTTATCATTTACATATGGGACAAATGGAATATCAATTCCAAGTGATAAAAAATATGCAGTTAACCTGATTGATGACGAACTTATTATAAAACAATTACAACTTGCAAAAGAACAAAAACCAGACTTAATTTGTGTGAGTATGCATTGGGGAGAGGAATATCAAACAAAACCAAATTCAGAGCAAAAGAGATTAGCAAATTTATTGTTTGAAAACGGAGTAGATATTATTCTTGGAAGCCACCCACATGTATTGCAGCCTATGGAGAAAAAAGAGATAACATTAGAAGATGGAATGACAAAAGAATGTTTTGTAATATATTCATTAGGAAACTTTATGTCGGGACAAGTGAAAGAAGGAACGAGAGATTCTATAATACTGAATTTAGATATAAAGAAAAGTGGAGAAACTGGAAAAACTACAATAAGCAAAGTAGACTATATACCAATATATATGTACAAATCTACAACAGGCAATACAAAAAGATACAAAATTTTAGATTTAGAGAAAAAAGATTTTAATAATGAATTAAGCAAAATAAGGAAAATAATGAATTAAAAAAACCGGTATTCCCTAGTACAAAACAGAAAAACATCACATTTTGTTGTAATAAAGCAATAAAAATGTAATGAAAATGACATATTTTACCTTAAGATGAAGATCCGTAAATAGATAGAGTTAGTCGAAAAGTGTAGAAAAAATAAACTTATTGACTTAATACGGAAAAAAATTTATTATATTATATATAATTATATAAGGAAAAATGGGAGGAAAAGACAATGAGGAAAAAAGTGTGTTGTATTTTAATGTTAATAACATTATTATTAAACAGTTCAGTCATGTTGGTTATATCTCAAGCTGTAGATGCAGTACAAAACATTGTAAATAAAGACAAAACAAAAGTATTTGCAGAAGTTAATTTAACCAAGTATGAAAATTATGATACTACTACTGAAAATAGTAGTACAGGAAGCAAGGGTACACTTGCACAGTTTAATTTAAAAACAGGAATAAATTTTGAAGAAGGAGAAAATTATACACCTATTAAGAAAACAAGTGTTAATATTGAAGTGCCAAAGATAGGAAATTATAATCCAACAAGAGTTGAAGTTATAACAAAATCTACTAAAGCAACAAATGGTGGAAAAGATGCTAAATATGAGTATAATTCAAATACAGGAATTCTTCAAATAACAGCTGAAAACAATGATTATACAGAAAATGTTTCAGAAGCAAGAGATGAATACGAAATAATTTGTATATATAAAAGCGAATGCTATACTAAAGATGAAAAAAGAAATCTCAATGTAAAAGCTAATGTAGAAGAAACATTAAAAGATGATTCTGAAACAAAAATTAGTGCTAAAGTTGAGCAAAAGTTTGAAGTACAAGAGAATGTTAATGAAGTAATATCTATTGGACATGAAGCAAATAATTTATATGATGGCTACATAAAAGCAAATACTTTAAATTCAGAAAATAAATATGAAACATCATATAAAGAAACTGCAAAAATAATGATAAGTAACAAAGATGTTGCTCAAAAAATTGAAGTTAAAGAAGTTTCAGAAGATTCATTATATACAGATTCAATAATAGATAAAAATGAAGTATTAAAAATGCTAGGAGAAAAAGGAAGCATAGATATACTTGATGAAGAAGGAAAAACTATATTAACAATAAATAAAGATACAGAAGCAGATGAAAACGGAAAAATTAAAATAACATATAGAAATAGAACAACAACATTTTATCTACGTATTAATAATGTAGAAAAAGAAGGAATAATAGAAATTGAAAACTCAAGAGTTATATTATCAACTGCACAAATAGATAACAATGTTGTAGAAACACAAGTTTCTATAAAAGGAATAAATACTATTGAAGAAAATTCATCAGATGTAGTAAAATACGAACGCAATGGAATAAGCAATACACAAATCAAACAAGCAGTTTCAACAATAGAAACAACATTAAGTAATAACAGTTGGGTAAATAATACAACAAATGAAGTTGTTTTAACAGAAACATTAAAAACAAGTGGACCACAAAATAGTTTGTTTAAGAATCCTATAATAAATATAGAAATGCCATCAGAAGTAGAAGATGTTACAGTTGAAAATGCACAAGTAATGTATAGTAACCAAGAATTAGCTGTAAAATCAGCAAAAATAATAGCTAATGCAGATGGAAATAAAGTTGTTAGTGTACAAATTGATGGAGAGCAAACATCTTATGAAGATTTAGCGGTTGTTGAAGGAACAAATATAAGAATCTCATTAAAAGTTACTGTAGCTAAAGATATTGAAAACAAAGTTGAAAAATTAAAAACAACATATTCAAATGAAATGACAGGAACAACAGAAAGTAATGAAATAGAAGTTACACTTTTAAATAAAGTTGTAAATATAGTTCCAGAATTTAATGTACAAGCAGTAGCTAAGAATGAAGAAACTACACAAGTACAAAGTGGTGTAAAAGTTGATGTTACAGAAACAGTTGGAAAAGTTAATATACAAAATAATGGAAATGTTTATGAAAAACAAATTGTAAAACAAAATATTAAAGTTTCAAATACAGAAGATGTTGATAAAAAAGTAAAGGTTATTGTTAATGTACCAGATGAAATGGTATATGTAAAAAAAGTAGATGATGATGGATTCACTTACCATGAAGATAAAAATTATTATGAATTCAGCAAGAGATATGAATTTGTAGAACAAAAAGAAAAACAAGTAACAGTAGAGTTTGATGTTAAAGCAGGAGAAACAAAAACAGATTTTATTGAGTTAAAAGTAAAAGATTTAGCAGATGGAGAACAAGAAAAGCAAACAGCGATAAATTATACGGTACAAGTAAATGGACAAACTGCAAATCAATTTACTATTAATAATACAGTTAAAAAAGCAGAAATAAGTGTATTTGTACAACCAGCAGTAGGAAAAACAAGAAGAGAATGGGTTTTCGGAGTAACAATTGTAAATTTAACAGACAAAGAATTAAAAAATATAAATGTTGCTTTCGAAGCATCAGAATATTTCAACTTAAATGAAGTAACTGTTAATGATGACGAAGAAACAAATGTAAGTGGAAATATTTGGACACACACAATAGAATCATTACCGGTTACAAAACTAAATGATGAAGGTAAGTACATTCAAGGTGAAGAATACTATGTTCTTATGGGAGAGCTTAAGGACTATGATGAGAGCAAGAGCCGTGAATATGAAATGAATGGTGTTGCAACAGTATATGGAGATAGTATAGCTACATATGGTTCAAATGAAGCAAGAATGAAAGGTTATGTAGAGGCAGTAAATGTAGATATGTCAGTAGACAAAACTGAATTAAAAATGGATGATGAGGTAACATATACTGTAAATATTAAAAACATAGGAAAAACTTGGGGAGGATTTGCAACATATACAAATGTAGATATACAAGATGTTATCCCTAGAGAATTAGAGCCAATAAGTGCAACATATAACAAATTTAATATGAAATTTGAAACAATTACAGATGAGTATGGATTCAAATTTGATTCTCAGACATATACAGAATCTCAAGAAACAATTGATTTATCAAATTTGGACATACCAGAAGGATATGATGAAGAAGATGCTCCAAATATTGATTTACAATTACAAATACCAGAAGGTAAGACTGTTACAATGATAATAAAAGCAAAAGCTAGAATGATAACAGATACAAAACAAATTACTAATACATTAACAGCAAAAGGTGATTGGATAAAAGAAAAAGATGCCAGTGCAGTAACTAAAATATTGAAATATGATTATGAGGATAATAATACAGATCCAGATAATCCAAGCAATCCAGATAAACCAAGTAATCCAGATAATCCAAGCAATCCAGATAATCCAAGCAATCCAGATAACCCAAGTAATCCAAATAATCCAAGTACACCAACCGAAGAAAAAGTAACAATATCAGGAACTGCATGGATAGATGAAAATGAAGATGGAAAAAGAACAACAGATGAAAAGACATTAAGTGGAATAACAGTAATGTTATATAATGCAAAGAAAAATGAATTTGTAAAAGAAAACAATCAAATAAAGAAAATACAAACAGATTCAGAAGGGAAATATAGTTTCGAAAATGTAGAAAAAGGACAATATATAGTATTATTCTTATATGACACAAATAATTACTCATTAACAGCATATCAAAAAGAGGGAGTAATAGAAACAAAGAATTCAGATGCTGTAACAAAGAATGTAGCAATAAATGGAGAAAAAATGACAGCAGGATTAACAAATACATTAACAGCAAATGAAAATTTAGAAAATATAGATATTGGATTAGTAGAAAATAAGAAATTTGATTTAGAAATCCAAAAATATATAAGCAAGATAACAGTGCAAACAAAAGATGGAAAAACAAAAACATATGACTATGATAATAAACAATTTGCAAAAGTAGAAATTCGTTCAAAACAAATGAATGGAGCAACAGTAATAGTAGAATACAAGATGTTAGTAACAAACAATGGAGAATTAGCAGGAAAAGCAGCACAAATAGTAGACAAATTACCAGATGGAATGACATTTAAATCAGAATTAAATAGTGATTGGTATGAAAAGGATGGAAGCTTATATACAAATAGTTTATCAGGACAAAACATACAAGCAGGAGAAAGTAAAGAAGTAACATTAGTATTAACTAAAACAATGAATGCTAATAATGTAGGAACAACAACAAATGTAGCAACAATAGGAATAAGCAGTAATGATAAAGCAATTGAAGACGAAAATAGCGATAATAATACATCACAAGCTCAAGTATTAATAGGAGTATCAACAGGTTTAGCAGGAAAAATAGGAATAACAATAGGAACACTAGCAGTATTAATATGGAGAAATAGAAAAATATTAAAGGCAGCATTATTTGTATCTGTACTTGCAGTATGTTTAGTAGGAACTATGAACCCAGTACAAGCAAATAGAACTTATGAAGAACAACTTACGATTGAACCAGGATTAAGACAACCAGGAAAATTATATATAATTGGTACTGGTAGTTCTAATCATAGTGAGATTGGTATAGGAGCATATGGCTCAGATGGAAAAAGATATAATTGTACAAATCGTCTAGACAGATTCTGTAGTCAACATTGGCATGAAGCAACATTAGAAAGTGAAACTACAGAAATAAAAAGAAAAGGTACATGGAGTATAAGTGATGAAGAATTTAAAAATGCAACATTAAAATTAACAGATAAAACAGACAAAGATAATGTTACAATTACTAAAGTAGATGACAAAACAAATAAGATAGGACCATTTAATGTAGAATCTAGTTATGCTAAAGCATCACATTCTGTAGTTGTAACATATAAAGGTTCAGATGGCAAAAATGCAACAACTAATGGTGAACTTATGAACTTTGGATGGGGAAATGACTTTTATATTAAAATTCCAAATACCGTAGAGCAAGTTGTAAAAGTAACTATTAGTGGAAGTTATCAATTAAAAAGAACAAAAACAGATGAGATATTAACTACAAAAATATATAGTACACATCCAATGAGTACAGACTCTTATTGTATGGTATATAAAAATCAATTACAACATATGAGTATAGTTGAACCAGGTAAAATACCTTATGAGGAAAAAATAACTAGAATAGATAAAGTAGATATTACTGGACCTTGGACAACAACAGGTGATTTAGAGATTGAAAAAGTAAACACTAATTCAACTGCAATGAAAAATGTAGAATTTAAAATATCAGTTGGAACAGATACAAATAAGAGTATGGTAATATCAAAAGACGGAAAAACAATTGATAAAATAACTGTAGAAAAAGATATAACATTTGAAGAAGGTGCTGGTTCATACAGCAAAGATAAAGTTGTAAAAGCAACAATAGATGGTGTTACAGGTTATACAGTACAATTTAATTCTACATTAGATAAAGGAACAGCAATTGTAACAAATTCAGAAGGTAAAATATTAATTAAAAATATTTTATGTGGAAAATACACTGTAACAGAGGCTAATAACAATAACTATGGTTATACAAAAATAGCTTCTCCAACAAAAAGTGAAGTAAAACCATCAGAAACAACACCAGTAAAAATCGTAAATGAACCACAAGTAGGAGAATTAAATATTAAGAAAATAGATGATAGAGTAGATAGCAAAGTATTACCAGGAGTAGAATTCGTATTAAGCTCATCAGATAAAAAACAATATTTAAGAGTAAAAGCAACAGGAGATAACGTAACAAAAGATTCTAATGGCTGGGCAACAAAAGCAGTAGGAACAGTAACAATAGATGATACTTCAGATATGACAAATAATCCAGTTATAGAATATACATCAAAAATAGATGAGGCAACAAGATTCGAAACAGATATTAAGGCAGAACTAAAAATCAAAAACTTGTTAATAAGTAGCAACGGAAAAGATGTAATAAAATACAAACTAGAAGAAGTTGCAAATCCAAATTATGGATATTTAGCAGATACAGGTAATTACAAAAACTATAAAGTAACATATTCAGGAAATGGAGTTTCAAATGATGGATGGATAACAATTGATAAAAAATCAGGAACAACAATAACAATTAAAAACCATCAAGAATACATACGTATAGAAGGATATGTATGGGAAGAAATGACAAATTCAAAAGATAATTCAATAAATAATGTATATGACAAAGATTTAGATGCATTAATTGAAGGATTAAAAGTATATCTATACAAAGATGACCAAGTTGTGGCACAAACAACAACAAATTCAGACGGATGGTATGGATTTGGAACAAGAAAGAAAGACGGAGAAGTATATACAAGTAAGGATTATCTAACAGTTTCTAATGGAGATCTAAAGATTGATGACTTAAGCAAATATCATGTTGAATTTGAATATGATGGATTAAGATTTACATCAATAAAAGCAATAAAAGATTATTTAGCTAATAATTATGACAATACATCAAAAGCAACAGAAGTTCCAAGTGGAAGAAACGATAGAAAAGACAGAGCAAGTGTAAATGAAGATTTCACAACTGTATCAAGAGATACTGCAAGAAATAGTAGTGATCAAAAAACATATGACTTAAGTTATGACTTTGCAGACCATGTTTCAACATACAAAGATAAATGGGGATATAGTTACAATGATAATAAGACAAAATTAAAAGTAACACCAGCAGCTAAATCAGAATATGCAGTAATTGCATCAACGAGTCAAACAGGATTCAAATTAGAGGAAGCTTGGAATGCTAGATGTAAAAACAAAGGTTCTGATACATTAACAGGAATTAACCTAGGAATCCATAGAAGAGATCAAGCAGACTTAGCAATAAGCTCTGACTTAACAGAAATGAACATTGCAGTAAATAATGGTCAAAATGTTTATAATAATACATATACGTATGCAAAGAGAACAAGTGAAGAAAATACAGATAATTTCGGTGTAGAAGTAAAATTTGGAACAGGAATAGGAAGTTATAGTAGCAGAGGATTGAACATATATACAAGAAGAATATATGAATCAGACTTAGCACTAGAAAATTTAAAACCAGGTTCAATGCAATTATATGTAACATATAAAATGAGAGTTAAAAACCAATCAACAGTATTAAATGCAAAAGTAAAAGAATTAGCTAACTACTATGATGCAAGATATGAAGTTGCAGATTCATGGATAGCTGATAATAAAGGTAATAAAACAGGAAATGCAACATGGGGAGATAGCAAATATGGAAGGGCAAAAGTAAGTGATGTTTATAAAGCAGCATATACAACAGCACTTGCAAATACAGAAATATTACCAGGAGAATATGTAGATGTTTACATCAAGTTCAAACTAAATAATGATGCAGTAAAAGCATTAATACAAAAACAAACAACACTAAATAATGTTTCAGAAATAAATGCATTCTCATCAATATCAAGTGGAAAAGCATATGCAGCAATTGATGATGACTCAAACCCAGGAAGTGTAGAAATAAAATTACAAAATGATGGAACAACAACAGCAACAAAATTAAATGGAAGAAATTACGAAATAGAAAATAAAACACTAGATATGACAACATTTGAAGATGATACAGATTCAGCACCATCATTAGTACTTGGTATTCAAGAAGCAGAACCAACAAGAGGATTATCAGGAACAGTATTTGAGGATAGTAGCATAAATGGAGATAAGACAAATACAGGTAAAGAAAGAATTGGTGACGGTATATTCCAAGATAAAGAAAATAAAGTCGCAAATGCAAAAGTAGAATTATTAAATGAAAATGGAGAAGTTGTAAAATTGTATGAAATCTCAATTGCAAATGGAGTAGAAACAACACAAACAAAAGATGCTTCTACAACAACAGATGCAAATGGTGAATACAAATTCTTAGGAGTATTACCAGGAAGATATTTAATAAGATATACTTATGATTCAAATACAACAATAAATGGAAAAGCAATAGATCCAAGAGAATATAAATCAACAATAATTTCATCAGATGTAATTAAAAATGCATTAAAATTAGGTCAAGCTGATGAAAGAAAAGGAAATTACAACTGGATAATTCCATATGAAGGTAAGAGATATTCAGATGCAGCTGATGACTTAAATAAGAGAACTAAACAGGAACAAAACGGAGTATACAATGGAAATATTAATACAAGTGACAGTATGACAGCAGATACAGCATATTTCGATGTAGGTGTAGAATATAGTGAAGTAAAAGAAAATTCAGGATTCAACCAAAAAGTATCTTATACAGACTACAAAGATGAGTACAATTTAGATAATGGTAAGATAGTAGTAATAAAAGATGGAAAAATAGTATTAGCAGATACATTCTATGCAGTAAATCCATATCAAGATTTTGGTATAATTGAAAGACCAAGACAACAATTTGAAACAAATAAGAGAATTTCAAATATTAAAGTAACATTAGCAAATGGTCAAGTTTTAATAAATGGAAATCCATATAAAACAATACCAGATGCAGAATTATATGATAGTTGGAACGAAATAGAAAAAACAGCAGATAATGCTTTACCATATGTAAAAGCATTACCAAGCAGTGTACTTGCAGAAATCGATAATGAATTATTACAAGGAGCTACATTAGAAGTTGAATATACAGTAAGTATAAAGAATGATTCAGAATTAGATTATGAATATACAACAAATTCAGATTATTATTACTATGGAACAAAACTTCCAGGCCAAGAATTGAAGAGAGTAATCAAGAAAGTAGTAGACTACATGGATGATAACTTAGTATATGATGAAAACAACAATAGTGTGGCTGGATGGAACAAAGTTACAGCAGACCAATTATCAGCTTGGCAAGAAGGTGATATAACTAAAAAATTAGTTTCAGATGAAGTTAAAGCAGATATTAATAAAGGTTATACAATATCAATAACAGATCAATTCGCAAGAAATGAGTTAAAAGCAGGAGAAGCTACAAGTATAAAAATTTATGGAAGTAAATTATTAGCAAGTAACGAAAATGGTATTGGAGCAAGTAACCATGTTGAAATAGTAGAAACAGCAAGAAAAATATATGGAGCAACACCAGGTAACTATGACCCTAAAACAGCAACACCGAATAAACCATATGAATCAGATGATGATATGACAAGAGTAAATATTACACCACCAACCGGTTTGACAGATAACAGAACATTTATTATATCATTAGCAGCAATTGTATTAGTAGTCGTAGTAGGAGAAATATACTTTATCAAGAAAAAAGTATTGAAATAAGCCAAAAAACTCACATAGTTTAGCTATGTGAGTTTTTTTGTAGTGGTTGCACACGTGAGAACGCTTTTTTTTCGTGCAATTTTGCACATAAAAAAAGCGTTCTCACGTGTGCAACCTGGCTGAAAATGTGCTAGTCCCTAGGCAAAAATGGAAAAAACATTATTTTGGGGCACAAAAAGTTACCAAAATGTAATAAAAAAGACATATTTCGCCATGAAGTGAAGAGCCGTAAAGACCTAGAAAAAATAGGAAATTTAAGCCTTTTGGGGGATATTGACTTAAAGTATAGAACGATTTATTATTTAATTAATATATTGTAAAAAGTATTGGGGGAAGTTATATGAGAAAAAAATTGTGCATCATTTTTATGCTAATTGTTTTGTTATTAAATAGTTCTTTGAGCATCGTAATTGCAGAAGCAGTTGATGCTATTAAAGAAAATATAAATAAAGACAAAACAAAAGTAGTAGCAGAATTTTATTTAACTAAATATGAGAACTTTGATACGACAACAAAAGATAGTGATACTGGTAGCAAAGGTGTACTAGCACAATTTAATTTTAAAACTGGTGTAGAATTTGCAGAAGAAGAATATCAACCAATTAAGAAAACAAGTATCAATGTTGATTTACCATGGATAGGTGATTATAAGCCTGAAAGAGTTGAAGTTATAACAAAATCTACTAAAGCAACAAATGGTGGCAAAACAGCAAAATATGAGTATCATTCAAGCACAGGAATTCTTGAAATAATAGCTGAAAATGAAGACTATGCGGAAAAGGTAGCAGATGCAAGAGATGAATATGAAATTATTTGTATTTACAAAAGTGAGTGCTATGTAGCAGATGATGAAGCTAGAAATTTAAGAATAAGAGCTAATGTTGAAGAAACATTTAAAGATAAGGATGAGACCAAAATTTTGATGTTAAAGAAAAAGTTAGTGGAGTTGTATCAGTAGAACATCAAACAGATGATATATATGATGGATATATTAAAGCAAATGAACGTAATCCAGAAAATAAATATGAAACAACATTCAAAGAGACAGCAAAAATAATGGTTAGCAATAAAGATATTGCACAAAAAATAGAAGTAAAAGAAACTTCAAAAGATGTTGTATATACAGACTCTACAATAGATAAAGCACAAGTACAAGAAATACTAGGAGAGAATGGAAGTATTGATGTACTTGATACAGAAGGGAAAATTTTAATAACAATAAATAAAGATACAGAAGCAGATGAAAACGGAAAAATAAAAGTAACATATACAAATAGACCAGAAACATTTTTCTTACGTTTAAATAATGTAGAAAAAGAAGGAATTATTGAAGTTGAAAATTCAAGAATTATATTACCAACGGCTATAATAGAAAATAGTGCTATAATAACAGATGTTTCTGTAAATGGAATAAATACAATAAAGACAAAAAATGTAGATACAGAGAAAAAAGAAAATTCAGCAAAAGAAATAGAAGAAGATTTTATTAAATATGAGTATAATGACAAAATTACTACAGAAATAAAACAAGCTATTTCAACAATTGAAACAAAGCTTAGCAATGACAGTTGGGTTAATAACACTACTAATGATGTTGTTATAACAGAAACTTTAAAAACAGATGGACCTCAAAATAGCTTATTTAAAAATCCTATTATAAATATTGAAATGCCAGCAGAAGTAAGCAAAATAGAAATTCAATCAATTGATATTTTATACGATAATGAAATTTTTAAAATTGTTTCAAAATCAATAAAAACAAGTGAAAGAGGAAATAAAATGGTTAGCATACAAATGGAGGGATGCCAGACCGTTTATAATGAATCTAAAACAATTGGAGGAACAAGTGTAAGAGTTTCATTAAAAATAAAATTACAAAAAAATATGGATAATAGGATAGGAAGTGTTAGAAATAAATATTCAAATGAAATAACAAACACAATAGAAACAAAAGATATAGATGTAACTTTGAATAATAAAATTGTAGATGTAATACC